>Ga0055584_100000562_pt1 | contig 35366 bp, 31 predicted proteins | sample OSDHelmetaG_FD_58716 | JGI IMG/M metagenome (GOLD analysis project Ga0055584, IMG submission 58716) | Pelagic marine sediment microbial communities from the LTER site Helgoland, North Sea, for post-phytoplankton bloom and carbon turnover... | ecosystem: Environmental > Aquatic > Marine >...
TGTTTTTGTTCTAGTTAGTGGTGGAAATTTGACGCGCTCGCGAGGCTTGCCGACACTGGCACAAACATTCGCGTATTTATCTAGCTGGCTTGCCAGTGGCTAGGTTGCTATGACCCCAGGCGCGATCGAGTTTGTGGATGTCTATAAGACATTCGGGACGTCGCAGGTACTGCGTGGTCTGAGTTTCCAGGTGTCGAGCGGAGAGCTTTGCGCGCTGGTTGGCGCGAACGGCGCCGGTAAAACGACCGCGATCAAAAGCCTGCTCGATTTCTGTTCTACCGATGCTGGTCACATCTCTATATTCGGTACCCCCCAGATCCACGCCGATGCGCGCTCGCGCTTGGCGTTCTTACCCGAACGTTTCGCCCCGCCTTATTACCTGACGGGTGCAGAATATTTGCACACGACCGCACAGCTCTATGACGTGCCGTTTAGCCATGACACCGCAAGTTCGATGTGTAGCGCACTTGAATTGGACTTAGGCGCGCTCAAACGCTTGGTGCGCACCTATTCCAAGGGCATGGCGCAAAAGCTCGGTCTGGCCGCGACTTTCCTGTCACAACGTGAGCTGCTGGTGCTGGACGAACCGCTCAGCGGTTTAGATCCTAAAGCGCGAATTTTGGTGAAGGCGCAACTGCAGCGTCTGCGCGAGGCCGGACGTACAGTGTTCTTTTCCAGTCACATGCTTGCTGACGTCGAGGCCTTGTGTGACCGCATGTGTTTGTTACACGAGGGCCGGGTCGTGTTTGAAGGCACTATCGGTGCGTGGCTTGAGCGCTACGCAACGCGCGATCTAGAGACCGCATTTCTGCGCGCGATCGAGCCGGTACCGACTGATTCACCCTAACGCAGCCAATCGATCGTCACGCTGGCGCTGCGAACTTAAGCTTTATGGCGAAGCTTGGCTGGCGCCAATCCGTAACCATAAGCTGCTGGCAAACCCAGACGCGAGCGGGCAGTACACAGCTTCGAGCAATTCGGGGCGCTGATAGGTCAGATACGCGCTGGCAGCGATCACATCGAAGCGACCCGTACCAAGCAAAGCTGCCAACAGACCTTGCTCATTGTAGCTACGCCAGTCCCATTGGGACGGGTAGTTTCCGGGTAAGAATATGTCATGCACGTGCACCAGCACACCGGCTTTTAGCTGCGGCACCACTTCGACAAATATCTGGTCGACGTCCGAGCCTGGCATGAAGATGTGCGAGCCATCCACAAACAGGATGTCATTGTGCGCCAAGCTCGCGAATATCTTGTCGTCCGCCTGCGCCAGCGGCACGCGCGAAACCGTAGCGCATAGTTCATCAATGGCGCGTCGCGGCTGTGGATCTATGGAATGTAAGTGTGTTTGTAAGCCACCGTCGGCAATTGCCTGAGCCATAAAGCGGGTCGAATGGCCAGAGCCCACCTCGACGATGCGCGCTGGTGCCAGTTCGCGTACCACGGTGTAAGCAAGGGTTGCATCAAGACCGGTGAACCAGTCTTGATCGAAGCGTGGTTGGTGTGGGCGCTGATCGTGGGCGTGGGCAAATTCGCGCAGGCGCGCAGTGTAGCTGCGAGCGGCTCCGAGCCACTGGCACATGCTGGGTTCCGCGCTTGCGAACATTTGCATGAGCCAGGCGGGCGCTGGTCGCGGCCGCGTTTGCGCCGCGTATCGGTAGGGGATGAAGAAGCCGGGACGATCGTTGATTTCTGCGGCGCTCGAGTTGCCCATATCTTGTATGCTCATTGCTAGCTATCCACCGACCCCAGTCGCACCGCGCCCATCGACGCAGTCACATCATCAAAGCCAACATCATAAGGCGAAGCTGCTCGCAAGTCGTGATTCGATGCAGTCCGACACCTGTGCGGGTGTTCAACGCTCAGGTCCTGGGCTAAAGTGCGCGACATGAGTCGACGCAATCTCGAGCGACAGCTTGGGTCCTGGGAGTGGCTGGATACCGTGTAGGTGGCTAACCCAAGGACATGAATCAGTCCCTCGCTGCGAGCGCACTGGCGCGCGCGACGCGTGCATCATGGACGGTACGGTTTCGCCTATAGCGTTGGCTTGGCGAGCATTTGGTGGGTTAGAAGGCGGCACAATGCAACCAACAATCTTCAGTTTTGTGTGGCGTTATAGTAAACGCCAACAGATCATGTTGATCGGACTGACAGCCCTCTCATTTCCGTTCTTGTACCTGAGTCTCGATTTACCCAAGACCATCATCAACGAAGCGATTGGCGGTGATGATTTCCCACGCAAGCTGTTTGGCCTCGAGTTTGTCCCAGAGCTGCAGCAGCTCGAATATCTGTGGGCATTATCTGGCTTGTTCCTGGCATTGGTGTTTATCAATGGCGGTTTCAAGTACGCGGTGAATGTCTATCGGGGCGTTGTCGGCGAGCGGATGTTACGGCGCTTACGCTACCTTTTGCTTGGTCGCATCACGCGTTTTCCGATGAGCCAATATCGGCGTATCTCGCAGGGCGAGTTAATCTCCATGGTGACCGGGGAGACCGAGCCGCTGGGTGGTTATATTGGCGATTGTCTAGCCTTGCCGGTGTTCCAAGGCGGGACCCTGATAACAATTCTAATTTTCATGTTCATGCAGGACTGGAAATTAGGTTTGGCAGCCATTGCGCTCTATCCAGTTCAGGGATGGCTGATCCCGAAGTTGCAGCGCAAGGTGAACTTGCTGAAAAAGGCGCGAGTTGTGCGCGTGCGCAAACTTTCCGAGCGTATCGGTGAGGTTGTTAACGGTATCCAAGACGTGCATGCGCATGACACCTCGCAGTTTGAATTGGCTGATTTATCAGAGCACTTGGGTGAAATCTATCGCATCCGCTACGAGATATACCGTCAGAAGTTCCTGATCAAATTCCTCAACAACTTCATCGCGCAGATCACACCGTTTTTCTTCTATTCGATTGGCGGGTACCTCGTGATCTCCGGTGATCTGACATTGGGGGCCCTGGTCGCGGCGCTCGCGGCTTACAAGGACCTCTCGTCACCATGGAAGGAGCTGCTCAATCACTATCAGGTCAAGGAAGACGCGCGCATAAAGTATGAACTCTTAACCGAAACATTCGAGCCTGAAGGCATGCTCGATGAATCGAAACAACTTGTTGAGCCTACGGTCAAGGCACCGTTCGAAGGTGAACTGATCGCGTCTAATCTCAACTTGCGCGAAGAGCTTGATAGTAGTTTTGTAACCGGCGCAACATTCCGCTCGAAGTTGCAGGGCAATCTCGCAATCGTTGGACCGGGCGGCAGCGGTGCGCAGCGCCTAGCGACCTTAATTGCTGGTATTAACCAGCCCTTAAGTGGCGGGCTCGCAATCGGTGGGCATGATCTGCCGGCACTGCCTGAGACGGTGACAGGGCGACGTATCGCCTATGTGAGCCAGGAACCACGGCTACGCTCCGGTACCTTGCGTGACAATCTATTTTACACCCTGAAACATCGCCCCATCCGGGAGCGCGAGTACGCCGATGATGAGCGCGACGCGCATGCGTGGCGGGTCCGTGAGGCCGAACTGTCGGGCAACTCGCCATTTGATATCCGCGCGGAATGGATCGACTACTCCGCCGCCGGAGTCGCTGGTGCGGAAGAACTCACCGCGCGCGCCGTCGATGTGCTGACGCTGGTGAATCTTGACCAAGATGTTTACCAGCTCGGGTTAAACGGTGGCATTGATGCTGACGCGCAACCGGATTTGAGCGCTCGCATCATGGACGCTCGCCGCGAGTTGCGCCATCGCCTGCGTGATCCCAAGATCGCCGAGTTGGTCGAGTTGTTTGATGCTGAGCACTACAACACCAACCTAAGCGTTGGCGAGAATCTCGTGTTCGGGACGTCGGTGGATCCGTCGTTGGAGCCGGCTGTGCTGCACACCAGCGATTACATGCGCAAGGTGCTCTACGAAACCGACTTGATGAATGACTTTTTGGTCATTGGCCGCACGGTTGCTGAGTTGATGGTTGAGTTGTTTGCGGATGTTCCAGCCGATAGTGAGCTGTTCGAGCAATTTAGTTTTATCAGCGCTGACGATTTACCCGAATTCCGTAACATGCTCGCACGCACGGAAGAGGGTAAAACTGAGGGTCTATTGTCTGAGGACCGCACGATGATGCTGTCGTTGCCGTTCCAGTTGGTAGTCGCGAGGCATCGCTTGGGACTTATCGATGATGATTTGCAAGCGCGGATTCTCGACGCGCGCAAGCGTTTTGCGCAAGGCTTTGGCAACGGCGCGCCGGACGTGGAGTTCTACGATAGCGATCGTTATAGCCCGAATGGCTCCATTCAAGACAACATTTTGTTTGGCCGCCTTGCGTATGGCCGGGCACGTAGCGCGCAGCTCATTGGCGAGTTAATCAAAGAGGTTGTTGATAAGCTCGGGCTAGTGCAACCGTTGATGGAAGTGGGGCTTAATTTTGAAGTTGGGATCGCCGGATCGCGCCTTAGCGCGACGCAGCGCCAGAAAGTTGCAATCGCGCGATGTGTGCTGAAACGCCCAGACTTACTGATCGTGGATGGAGCCACCGCAGCGCTAGACAATGCGACCCAGATGAAAATTATGCAGAATCTATTCGAAGAGAGTCGCGGTCGCGGCTTGATCTGGGTTCTACACCGTGCCAGTCTTGCCGAACAGTTCGATCTAACCGTTGTTCTGGAAGATGGCAAGGTTGCGCAGCAAGGTAAGTTCGCCGAGCTAAATATGCCCGGGACGGTACTCGCAGAGCTGGTTGAGCAGGACTGAGTGACACCGGTCGAACGGTTGCGCGCTATCGAGCATTAACAACGTCCGCAGTGTTCACTCGGACTATTAGTCATCAATCTGGCAGCACTTCGGGCTGGCGGGGGAGATCGGGTTTTGGACCTTCTGCAAGAAGCTGAACTGCTACGTAAAGTACCTATGTTCGCGCGACTCGAGCCGGCGCGATTGAAGTTGCTCGCGTTTACCAGCCAAAGCTTGTCTTTTGGTGACGGCGAGGAGCTGTTTAAGGTCGGCGACCCGGCTGATTGCGCCTATGTCGTTATGGAAGGCGAGGTCGATGTTATGGCGGAGACCGCTGCAGGCGAGGTCGTCGCCGTCACACTTAGCCGCAATGAGCTGGTTGGTGAAATGGGTGTACTCACGAACGCACCGCGATCCGCCACCATTCGAGCTCATGGCGAGGTGAACGCATTACGCATTACCGATGAAGCCTTCATTAAGCTATTGCGCGACAATCCAGATGTATCTCTGGATGTGCTGCGTCAGCTGAGCGAGAAACTGGCGCGCTCGCACCGTCAGTTTGAAGAATTGCAGAATCATCTGCACCGCATTGAGGCTGGCGCCGCAGCTCCCAACTAGGGCTGTCGTCACGCCGCCGAAACAGTTCAAGACCGAGCTTCGTTGTTCTCAACCAATGCGTGATCCTTCCGCCAATACAAAAATTCTAATCTACAGCCACGACACCTTTGGGCTTGGGCATTTGCGGCGCTGCCGTAGCATTGCTCACGCCTTAGTGGCTGGCCGAAAGAATCTGTCTGTCCTGATCCTGTCGGGATCGCCAATTATCGGTAGCTTTGATTTTCGCGCACGGGTTGATTTTGTCCGCATTCCTGGCGTCATAAAACTACGCAACGGCGAGTATTCACCGTTGAGCCTACATATGGATATCGGCGAAGTGCTGGAGTTGCGTGCTGAAATTTTGCACCACACAGCGCGCGCATTTCGACCGGACATGGTCATTGTTGACAAAGAACCGCTCGGCTTACGCGGCGAGATGCTTGAGACCCTGCGGATGCAAAAAGACATGGGCGCACGCTTAGTGCTCGGATTGCGCGATGTCTTAGATGATCCCGTCGCGCTGGCTGCGGAGTGGCAGCGCAAGAACGTCATGCCCGCGCTCGAAGAGCTCTACGATGCCCTTTGGGTGTACGGTTTGCCGCAGATTTGCGAGCCGCTCAAAGGCATCCAGGTATCTGACTCTGTGCGCGAGAAAATGCAATACACAGGTTATTTACGCCGTTCGCTGCCGGAGATGGGGCCGGCCTACTCGGTCTGCGAACTTACTCATGATCCCTACATCCTAGTAATGACGGGCGGTGGCGGTGATGGCGAAGAATTGGTTGATTGGGTGTTGCGCGCATACGAACGCCAGGCGTCTCTACCGCATCGAGCGTTATTGGTGCTGGGGCCATTTATGGCGCCGCGCCAACGGGAGATCTTTCATCGCCGTATTGAAAATCTAGATAATGTCGAAGCGCTGACCTTTGACGCGCGCATAGAGCATTTGATCGATGGCGCCGAAGGCCTGGTGACGATGGGCGGTTACAACACGTTTTGCGAAATATTGTCGTTCGATAAGCGTGCGCTGGTGGTACCGCGCGAGGTGCCGCGCCGTGAGCAATGGATCCGCGCCGCGGCAGCACAAGACATGGGCTTGATCAAGATGTTATCCGCGACTGAAGCCGCTGACACCACGGCGATGATTGCAGCACTTGAGCATCTCGCGCAGCAGCCCTTGCCATCGCAATCATGCGTGCCGGGACTTCTAGATGGGCTTGATCGTATCGGCTCTCTTGTTAGTGAGCAGCTGCCCTCGTTGCCGGTGCGAGCTAACGAACCCACAAGGTCTTGACTTGGTCGCGAGGTATACAGCGTGCCAACTGATCGGTGCCGCCTGATGCAGCTATGCGCGACTTTGTAGCTCCCGGACTTGGCACGCCAGACCGGCCGATTGCATTCGTGCTGAAAGGTTATCCGCGTTTATCCGAATCTTTCATCGCACAAGAAATTCACGGGCTCGAGCAGCGCGGGATGAGCTTGCGAATTATTTCGCTGCGCAAACCCACGGATAAACAGCGCCATCCGGTACACGCTCTCATTCAAGCACCCGTCAGTTATTTGCCAGAATACCTGCATGATGCGCCTGCACGGGTCGTTCGATGTCTGCAATACGCACGACGTCTGCCCGGCTTCAGCGCCGCTTATGCCGCGTGGCGGCGCGACTTGCGCCGAGACTTCAGTCGCAACCGCGTGCGCCGCTTTGGTCAAGCAGCGGTGTTAGCGTGCGAGCACGGAGATACATTGGCGCACCTGCATGCACACTTTTTGCATACACCGGCAAGCGTAACGCGCTATGCGGCGATGATGCTTGGCCGATCGTGGACATTCTCAGCTCATGCCCGGGATATCTGGACCAGTCCTGATTGGGAACTCGAAGAAAAGCTTGCCGACTGCGCTTGGGGGGTGACTTGCACGCAACTGAACCACGCGCACTTGAACCGCTTAGCTGGCCCCCACGAAGCGCCGGTTGAGCTGCTTTATCACGGTCTAGATCTTGAGCGTTTCTGTCTTGGCAGCCTCTCGTATAGCAACGCTGATGGGACCGATCGTGCGCGCCCGGTGCAGTTACTGTCAGTTGGGCGCGCAGTCGAAAAAAAGGGCTATCAGCACTTACTTGAGGCTTTGGCTCTAGTCGGTTCAAGTGTTGCGTGGCGTTTGACCCACATCGGTGGCGGACCGTTGCTTGAAACCTTGCGTAAGCAAGCTAAGCAGCTTGGCATAGACGCTTGCATCGATTGGCGCGGCGCCTGTGCGCAAGCCGAGGTGTTAGCCGAGTACCGCACAGCTGATGTGTTTGTGCTGGCGTCGAAGGTCGCAGCTGATGGCGATCGTGACGGCTTGCCGAATGTTCTGGTTGAGGCACAAAGCCAGGGTGTCGCGGCAGTTGCAACGCGTGTCTCTGCGATCCCGGAGTTGCTAACGGATGGCTACAACGGTTTGCTGGTAGAGCCTGCTGACAGTGAACAGCTAGCCGTGGCATTGGCACGATGTATTCGTCAGCCGCGCTTGCGCGAAACGCTTGGTCGCAACGGGGCTGAGCGGGTGCACGCCAGTTTCTCCATGCACGGTGGTCTCGATCGGCTAGTACAGCGCTTCACTGATGCTGCGGATTTAGAGCCCTTGGCTGCAACTGCGCCACGATCCGGTTAAGCCACCATGAACGTTGCGCTGTATGCGCCTTTGAAACCACCTGACCACCCGCATCCGAGCGGCGATCGGCGTATTGCTCAGCTTGTGTGGCAAGCACTGACTTACGCCGGTCATCGGGTGACATTGGTATCCAAGTTTCGCTCGCGAGACGCGACCGGAGATGAAGCGCGTCAGCGGCGCCTGCGCAATCTGGGCGAAGCTCTGGCCGCACGCTTGGTACGCCAGCTTCTAAGTTTGCCGCTGACTCAGCGCCCGCATATCTGGTTTACCTATCACTTGTATTACAAGGCGCCGGACTGGCTGGGCCCATATGTCGCCCACGCGCTACACATTCCCTACGTAGTCGCCGAGGCAAGCTACGCACCCAAGCGTGACAAGCCGCCGTGGCAAATGGCGCATCGTGCAACGGCTGAGGCGATAGCGCGTGCAGATGCAGTATTTGCATTAAACCCAGATGACGTGGCCTGTATTGAGCCCTTACTGATGCAACGCGGGACGGCCGACCGTATTCATCGCTTGCGTCCATTCATGGATGTTCAGCAGTTTGTCGCCGGTGTTGATCGCGATACCTCGCGCCACAGCTTGATCGCTAAGCACGGGCTAGACCCACAGGCAACGTGGCTCATCTGCGTTGGCATGCTGCGACCAGGCGATAAGCTTGCGTCGTATCAGCTGTTGGCGCGCGCGCTTGATCGCACCGATGCTTCCAACTGGCAGCTATTGGTCGTTGGTGATGGTAGCGCTCAGGCGCAGGCACGCGCAGCGTTTGCGCATTTCGATAAGGGCCGCGTGTGTTGGCTTGGAGAGCTGCGTGCACAAGCGCTTGCGGGTGCGCTGATGGCGAGTGACTTGTATGTGTGGCCAGCCGTTAACGAGGCTTTTGGTATGGCATTTCTCGAAGCGCAGGCGTGTGGGCTTGCGGTCGTCGCTGGCAATACCCGCGGAGTTCCAGCGGTGGTCGCCGATGGCCTAAGTGGTTTGTTGGCACCCGTGCAGCCTGAACACTTGGCGCATGCAATTACGCAGTTGCTTGAGGATCCGTTGCGGCGCCAACAGATGGGCCGTGCCGCACGCGCTTATGTGCGGCGCGAGCACGATATTGCTATGGGCGCGCATACCATCGACTTAGTACTGCGACGCTTAGTCGGGGAGGATCGAGCGCGATGTTGACGCGCGTGTACTTTATTCGCCATGCGCGCACTGATTGGAACGCTGCTAAACGCTTACAAGGGCACACCGACCGGCCGCTGGATGCGACCGGCCGCGCTCAATTCGAAGGTCTGCAGCTACCGCAAAGATTGGCGCAGTTACCATGCATGGTGAGCCCATTGTTACGTACCCAGCAGAGCGCGGCGCTGTTGGGTTTCGAGCATCCGCAGATAGTACCTGCATTGTTGGAGATGGATTGGGGCTGCTGGGAGGGCCGCCGCTTGAGTGATCTGCGTGCAGAACTGGGCGCCGAGATGACACGCAACGAGGACCGCGGTCTGGATTTTCGGCCCGACGGCGGCGAGACGCCACGCGCGGTTGCCGAGCGTGTTGTGCAGTGGCTGCACGAGCTCGCGATGCAGCCGTGCGAAGTAGTCGCCGTAGCGCACAAGGGCGTGATCAGAGCGGTGCTCGCGCGTGCATGGGGCTGGGACATGCGTGGTAAGCCGCCCGTGCAGATCGACTGGCACAGGGTGCATGAGGTGACTATCGATGGCCGCGGACCGCTGCGCGCAGGTGAGCTCAACATTGCACTGACAAAACGCTCGGAGTCCGGCGAATGACACGCCCTGCTATCTGCATATATGTGCAGCATCTGATGGGCATAGGTCACCAACGCCGCATGGCGGCGATCAGCCGTGCGTGTGTGCGCGCTGGATTGGACGTGAGCTATGTAAGCGGCGGCATGCCAGTACGCGGCCTACGCCCAGATGCAGACAACTTTGTGCAGCTCGATCCCTGCCGCAGCCCTAATCTCAACTTCGATTCACTGGTTGACGTTGATGGGCACGAAGTGAGCGATGGGTGGTGCGCAGCGCGCGCGGCGGAGCTGGTCGCCACTTGGCGCGCCCGCGCTCACCAATTGCTGCTGATCGAGACCTTTCCGTTTGGACGAAAGTTGATGCGCTTCGAACTTTTGCCGCTGATGGCGGCGGCAAAAGGCAGCGGCGCACTGTTGGTCAGTTCGGTTCGCGACATTGTGGACTTTCGCCCAAAGCGCAACAAGTACCAGGTAATGGCCGATACCTTACTCACGCACTTTGATGCCGCGCTGGTGCATTCTGACCCGGCAGTATTACCTTTCGAGGAGAGTTTTCCTGCAACGCCTGAGGTTGCGCATCTGTTGCACTACACCGGCTATGTGGATGAACACTATGGCGAGCAGCCAGCACTGCCATGCGACGGGTCGAATTTGTCAGCGCCAGGAGTAGGCGAAGTGATCGTCTCGGCCGGCGGCGGTGGCTATGGCGAGCATCTATTGCGGTGCGCGCTGCAAGCGCGTGAACTCGGTGCGCAAGCGCATAGAACGTGGCGCGTGTTAGTTGGCGAGAACCTCTCCGAGGAGCGATTTTTAGCCTTACGAGACAAGGCTCGCGCGGGCGTGATTGTTGAGCGCGCGCGTGCAGACTTTCGCGTTCTACTGACGCATGCGCACGCATCAATTTCCCAAGGTGGGTATAACACTACGATGGATTTGTTGGCCAGTGGTGTGGCGGCGGTAGTGGTTGCATACCACGATGCGACCGAACGAGAGCAGCTGCTACGTGCTGAGGTACTCGCACGTCGCGGCTTGGTAACTCTGTTAGCCAACTCTGATCTGGCCCCGGCGAGTTTGGCAGCAAGCTTAGATGCGGCTGTCAGTAAGCCGCGCGTTCGCTGTGACCTACATACCGATGGTGCCGCGCGCAGCGCTGCGCTGTTGCGAACCTGGATAGAAGCCGGCCAATGTCACCGCGAATCCTGATTCACGTTCAGCATCTGCTTGGAATCGGCCACTTACGTCGGGCGGCGCTGCTGGCGCGTACCTTAGCGGCGCGCGGTGCTGAAGTAATGTGTGTCAGTGGCGGCTATCCGGTTGCAGACATCGATTTTGGTGCGGCGCGCTTACATCAGCTGCCCGCAGCACGCGCGCAAGATCTCAGCTACAAGCGCCTAGTGGATATTCACGGTGAGCTGATTGACGATGTGTGGCGTCAACGACGCTGCACTGAATTATTAGCGGTGGTTGCGCACTTTCGGCCTGACATCATCGTCACCGAGACTTTTCCATTTGGCCGTCGTTTGCTGCGTTTTGAATTAGAGTCGCTCATAGAGTGGGTGACAACTCAGCCAGGTGTGCGCTTAGTTGCGTCCATTCGCGACATTCTCGAAGGCTTTGCGTCGCGCTCGTTACGGGTCGAATATGCAGTTGCGACGGTGCGCAAGCACTATGGCGCGGTGCTGGTCCATGCTGATCCGGATTGGGTGCGCCTTGATGCTACCTTCGCTGGCACCAATGAGATTATCGACAAGGTCCATTACACTGGCTACATATCTGACAATAACCCGGTCGCGGCGGCAAAGCGTGTTAAGGGCGCGGGTGAGGTTTTGGTCTCGACCGGCGGCGGTGCCGTAGCGGCGGAATTGGCGCAAGCAGCGGTTAGCGCTGCACGCGTCGACCGCAGTGGCGTGTTGTGGCGGGTATTACTAGGGCCTAATTTTCCGGATGCGGAATTTCAAGTGTTACGGTCATTGGCACAATCAAATCTCGAGGTTGAACGCAATCGGGCAGATTTTCCGGAGTTGCTGGCGCACGCGGCGGTGTCCGTTTCGCAAGGCGGCTACAATACCGTCGCTGAGCTACTCAGTACCAATACGCCCGCAGTGATCGTTCCATTTGTGGCTAGCGGACAATCGGAGCAGACGCGCCGTGCGCAGCTGCTGGCCGCGCGTGGGCGGGTTGTTGTGGTAATGCCAGCCATGCTTACTAGCACAAGTCTCGGTGCTGCAGTTGCGCGCGCTGCGGGTTTGAATGTGCCGCAGCATGGTGCGCGATTGCACGGCGCGCACGCGAGCGCAGATTACTTATTGCAACTCGTGCATGCTAACTGACAAGTCGCGCCGACACCTCGACGCTGAATTGCAGCAGTGGCTAAGCGCTGGTCGCAGCGCCGACATCTGGTGGCGAGATGACGACGCCACGGCTTTTACACCAGCGTTGCAGCGACTGCACGCGCTTAGCGAGGCCAGCGACGCGCCAATCGCGCTGGCCTGTATTCCGGCGAAAGTTGACGAAACCTTAGCGGCTTGCATCGAGGCTTGGCCGCTGGCGAGCGTCTGGCAGCACGGCTATGCGCATTGCAATCACGCGCCGCTAGGAGAGAAGAAGATAGAATTAGGCCCGCATCGCAGCCCGGGCACGGTGATCGCCGAGCTGCAGCGCGGTTCTAGGCGTTTGCGTGAGTTGTTTGGTGTGCGTTTTGCTGCAGTGCTGGTGCCGCCATGGAATCGGATTGATGACACCGTCTTAGCACGTCTTGGCGACACCACATTATCCGGCTTGTCTACTTTTAAACCGCGGCGCCAGCGCAACATTGACGCTGGACTGTGGCAGGTTAATACACATGTGGATCTAATCGATTGGCGCGGTGGCGGCGGTTTTGTTGGCGAGGACGCAGCCGTGAGCGCTATTTGCACACATTTGCGCCTGCGCCGCGAAGGCGCGACTGACGGCGCCGAGCCTACCGGCATCTTGTCGCATCACCTAGTGCATGATGAGTCGGTCTGGCAGTTTCTGAGTAGTTGGTTTGCGTACGTGGCGGAGCATCGTGGGCTGCGACTATGTGCGCCGCAAGAGTTGCACGCTGATGCATGATGATGTTGGTAGCGCTGATGGGAATTACTCCACGACCAAGGTATTGCGCTACGCGCGCTCTGCGCTTTTTTGGGATGCGCTAGGCGGCTTGGCTGGCGGTGCGGTATGTGCGGCTATCGCCCTACAGGTGCCTGTCGGCTGGTACCCCTGCGGGCTTTTTGCGCTGCTGGCGGTATTGTTTACGGCGTATGGGGGCTTGACCCTGCTACGATCGAGAATGAGAATCGCAATAACTGCTGAACAGATCACGTGGGAACCGCGCGGTGGCAGTTTCGGTTGGGACGAACTTACACAGTTCGAACTCGCGTATTTTTCCACGCGACGCGATCGCGAGTCTGGCTGGATGCAGCTCACGCTGACGGCCAGTAGCGGCGAGCGCTTGCGCGTTGATTCACGGATTGAATCTTTCGACCAATTGGTACGCACCGCTCGCACCCAGGCGGCACGGGCGGGCTTGGAATTGAGCGCGCCGACCTTGCACAACTTGAGTGCATTAGGGTTGTTAGAGCAGGACGGACGCAAATGAGCTGGAACGCACGCATGCTGCATCAAGGGAGTTGTCATAAAGATGACGCTTCTCGCGTGCATACACCTCAAGGCCACTTCAGCGAGATTTTTTCATGAGCAACTTACTCGAAGTGCGCGATCTGCATGTCGATTTCCGACTGCACCAGCAGGGCGTCGTACCAGCGGTCTCAGGTGTCAGCTTTCGCGTCAAACCAGGTAGTACAGTGGCACTCGTTGGCGAGTCTGGCTCCGGAAAATCGGTCATATCGCAGAGTATTATGGGCATTTTGCCCAATGCGGCGAGTATTACATCTGGCAGCATTTTGTTTGGCGATAACGCGCAAGAGCGCGTCGATATCGCCCAACTTGGGGCCGACAGTGCCGCTATGCGAAAGATTCGCGGTGGGCGCATCTCGATGATTTTTCAAGAGCCAATGACCTCGCTCTCACCCTTGCACACGATCGGCAACCAGATCGAAGAAGCGGTGTTGTTGCACCAAGATGTCAGTGTGGAAGTTGCGCGCCAAAAGGCCGAAGAGATGCTGGCTAAAGTGGGCTTTCCGAATCCGGCCAGAGCGCTTCGGACCTATCCGTTCGAGCTCTCCGGTGGCTTGCGCCAGCGCGCGATGATTGCGATGGCCTTGGTTTGCCGACCCACCTTGCTGATCGCAGATGAGCCAACGACGGCACTGGATGTCACAATTCAGGCGCAGACGCTCAAACTCATCAAAGACCTGCAGCAAGAGTTCGGCATGGCCGTATTGTTGATTACGCACGATCTAGGTGTGGTCGCCAATATGGCGGACGAGGTTGTGGTGGTTTATCACGGTCGACTTATGGAGCGTGGCACTGTTGCCCAGCTCTTTGATCGACCGCAGCACCCATACTTGCAAGCCTTGATGAAGGCCGTACCCAGAGTAGGGATGGAGGCCGGCGAAAAGTTGACGCCGATTCGGGCGGTCGAGCCGGTGCACGACTCGCATTTGATGCAGCGCGAGCCGTGGCCCGAAGGCGGGGATAGCGGTGGCCCAATCCTTGACGTGCGCAACATCACTAAGAAATTTCAGATTCGTAAGTCAGGCCTGTTTGGCGGCAACGAACAAGCGGTGTACGCGCTGCGCGATGTTTCACTGCACATTGGCCGCGGAGAGTGTTTGGGGCTAGTTGGTGAAAGTGGCTGCGGCAAGACTACGCTTAGCAAAATCATTATGCGCGCTATTAGCGCAGATAGCGGCGAGATCTTCTTTAACGATCGCGGTAACAGGACTGCGTTGCATGAGCTGTCGGCAGGGCAGATGACGGACTATCGCCGCAAGATTCAATTCGTGTTTCAAGATCCCTTCAGCTCGTTAAATCCGCGCATGACGGTACTCGACATTATTAGTGAACCGCTGATCATCCACGAAGTAGGTGATCGCGCGCATCGCATCGATATTGTCAAAGAATTGATGCGCCATGTCGGCTTGGATCCACGTTTTCTCGCACGCTACCCGCATAGCTTCTCTGGCGGGCAGCGCCAGCGCATTGGCATCGCTCGGGCGCTGGCGCTGAATCCTGACTTGCTCATATGTGATGAACCGGTCTCCGCGCTCGATGTATCCGTGCAAGCACAGATTCTCAATCTGCTCAAAGATCTGCAAAGCGAACTTGGCCTGACGTATTTGTTTGTGTCACACAATCTCGCGGTGGTCGATTATATGGCAGATCGCATCGCCGTCATGTGCAGAGGGCACATGGTAGAGACTGCGCGACGCGATCAGATCTTCGACAATCCGATGCATCCGTATACCCAAGCGCTCCTTGATGCGGTACCGCGCACGGACCTCAACGCACAACTGGATTTAACCTCTCTAATGGAAGGAAAAGCCTCGGAGCCAAATGCCTGGCCTGCGCCATTTGCTGCGACTGAGCACGCCCAACCGCAGTTGCTTGATGTTGGTGATGGGCACTGGGTACGGGCGCAGCCCGACCTGGTCGCGGAGACAGCGCAATGATTACTAAAAAACTTCAACCGCGATCGCGCCAAAGCGTGCTGGGACGCATGTCGGCATTGACCGTCATGCTGATTGCGGCTTTGCAGCTTAACGTCGTGGATGCGCGTGAATGGCTTGAGTCGCCGATGCTTAGCCAGTTGGTCAAGGCAGGCAAATTGCCGCCCATAGCCGAGCGCCTACCGCAATCGCCGCGGGTCTTAGATCTCGATCAACAAGGTTTGTCTGTCGGTCGTTATGGCGGCGACCTGCGCTTGCTGATGGGGCGCACCAAAGATGTCCGGCTGATGGTCGTGTATGGGTATGCACGGCTGGTGACCTACGACCAGAACTTCGAGCTCATTCCAGACATCCTAGAACACCTTGAAATTAATCAAGATCGAGAATTCGTGTTGCACTTGCGCGAAGGGCATCGTTGGTCTGATGGCAAGCCTTTTACCGCTGAGGACTTTCGCTATTGGTGGGAAGACGTTGCGACCAACCCAGACACATCGCCGTTTGGGCCGCCTAAGGCACTGGTCGTAGACGGTGAGCTGCCGACTTTCGATATCATCGACGAGACCACGATTCGTTATGCGTGGAGCAAGCCGAATCCGTATTTCTTGCCAGCACTTGCTGGCACCCGGCCTTTATACATCTACGCACCGAAACACTTCCTGAAGAAATATCACGGTAAATATCAGAAGCCCGAGAAGTTGGCAAAACGGGTAAAAGCTGCTGGCGTGCGTACCTGGGCGGCACTGCACAATCGCAAAGATGCTGCGTACAAGAACAAAAACCCCAAACACCCCACCCTGCAACCATGGCGCAATACCGTCAAAGGGCCATCACAACGCTTTGTGTTCGAACGTAATGCGTACTTCCATCGAGTGGATCGCGATGGCCAGCAATTGCCGTACATAGATCGCGTGGTGATGAATATTGCTGATGGCAAACTCATTCCGGCTAAGACCGGGGCGGGTGAGTCAGACTTACAAGCACGTCATTTGAAGTTTAGTGACTATACCTACTTAAAAGAGAGTGAGCCGCGCACGAATAACGAAGTGCGTTTGTGGGAAACCACAAAAGGCGCGCACATTGCGCTGTTTCCCAATCTCAATGCGCAAGACCCGCATTGGCGCAAGCTGTTTAGAGACGTGCAATTTCGACGCGCTATGTCCTTAGCCATCAATCGACATGAAATAAATCAGGTGGTTTATTACGGGCTCGCGACTGAAGGTAATAACTCGGTGCATGAATCTTGCCCGATGTACCGCTCTGAATACCTAACTTCTTGGGCCGATTTTAATCTAAAGCAGGCGAATAGTTTGCTTGATGATATTGGTTTGCGTGACCGCGATGAGGATGGTTTGCGTAAGCTTCCGGATGGTCGTTCGATGGTTCTTATCGTCGAAACTGCGGGTGAAGATACCGAGCAGACGGATGTATTGGAACTCATTCGCGACAGTTGGCTTGCGGTAGGTGTGAAGGTGTTTACCAAGCCGATGCAGCGTGAAGTCTTTCGTAACCGGATTTTCGCTGGCAAGACGCTGATGGCAGTTTGGGGTGGGCTCGAGAATGGCGTGCCAACCGCAAACATTAGCCCGGATAGCCTTGCTCCAACCAGCCAACAACAGTTGCAGTGGCCGAAGTGGGGGCAGTTCTTCGAAACTAAGGGTGGCGCAGGCGAAGCCATTGATATCCCCGAAGCGAAACAACTGATGGCTTTGCGCGAGTCTTGGATCACTGCACCGAACAAGCAGGCGCGTGAGCAAATCTGGCGCGAGATGCTGTCGATTCATGCACAGCAAGTGTTTTCATTCGGACTGGTTCAAGGTGTTCCGCAGCCAGTAGTCGTCAATCGCAAGTTGCGCAATGTTCCGAAAACCGGGATCTACAACTGGGAGCCGGGCGCGCACTTTGGTCTATACCGACCGGATACCTTCTGGTTCGATGATCCCGAACGCGTAGCCACGGGCAACTAACTTTATGTTTCGCTATTTGATCCACCGCATCCTGGTGATGATCCCGACGCTGGTCGTTATCAGCGCACTGGTCTTTGTCATCATTCAACTGCCAGAAGGCGATTACCTCAGCACCTACATTGCTGAGTTGGAAAGCCAAGGTGAAAGCGTTAGTAAGGACAAGATCAAATTCTTACGTGCTCAATACGGTTTAGATCAACCAATGTGGCAGCAGTACTTCACTTGGATCACTGGCATGTTGCAAGGCGACATGGGCTATTCATTTGAACACAGCTTGCCGGTGAACGAAGTGGTAGGCGACCGGCTGTTCCTGTCCTTTATTGTGTCGTTTACGACCATCATCTTTACCTGGGCAGTGGCATTCCCGATCGGCGTTTATTCAGCTACACATCAGTACAGCTGGGCTGATCATGGCCTGACCTTTATTGGTTTTCTGGGGCTCGCGACACCCAATTTTTTGCTTGCATTAGTGCTGTTGTATGTGGCGAACGTGTACTTCGGCACATCCATTGGCGGTCTAATGGATCCGCACTACATAGATGCGCCGCTATCTTGGGGTAAGTTTGTGTCGATCCTCGAGCACTTGTGGATCCCGGTTGTGGTGATTGGCACCTCCGGTACGGCCGGTATGATCCGACGGCTGCGAGCCAATCTGCTGGATGAACTGCAAAAGCAATACGTTGTTACTGGGCGCGCCAAGGGCTTGCCACCATTTAAATTGTTGGTGAAGTATCCGCTGCGTATGGCGCTTAACCCATTCGTAGCTGACATTGGTAACTTGTTACCGCAAGTCGTGTCCGGTGCGGCGATCGTGTCGGTAGTGCTATCCCTGCCAACCACTGGTCCAATGCTGCTGCAAGCCTTGCGATCGCAAGATATGTACCTGGCAGGGTCTTTCTTGATGTTCTTGTCCATGCTCACGGTTTTTGGCATGTTTTTGTCGGATCTTGCACTTGCAGTTCTTGACCCCCGCATTCGCTTGCAGGGAGGGTCGGGTCGATGAGTCAACCGAGCGATAAAGCTACTTCAACAAGCGCTGGGCTCGAAGGTGATGAGCTACAACATTACGTATCCGAAGCGCCCTTTGACCCGCAATCGATCGAGGAACTGAGTGCCGAGCAAGAGCACTACTATCTTGCTTCGCAATGGATGATGATGTGGTGGCGATTGAAACGCCATCATCTGGCTGTGGCTGCGGGCGCGGTTTTGCTGCTGATGTACTCGACCATTCTGGTGACAGAATTCTTGTCGCCGTACAACTTACACTCGCGCGACACGGACTTTATCTACGCACCTCCGCAAACACTCCATCTATTCCATGAAGGCGAATTTGTGGGCCCGTTTGTTTATGGGCTCGACTACAAGCTCAATATGGTGAACTTGCGCCGAGAATACACAGACAACCTGCAGAACGTGCAGCCGATTAGGTTTTTTTGCTCTGGCGACGAGTACAAATTCTGGGGGCTTGTGGCGGCAGATTCGCATCTGTTTTGTGCCTCTGATGGTGGTACTTTGTTCTTGTTCGGTACCGATCGTTTGGGCCGCGACATCTTTTCGCGCATTCTCTATGGCGCGCGAATCTCGCTAACCATCGGCCTTGTTGGTATCTCGATCAGCTTTATTGTTGGGCTGACCCTTGGAGGACTGGCAGGCTATTACGGTGGCTGGGTTGATAATATTGTGCAGCGAATGATCGAAATCATCCGCTCCTTCCCGGAGCTACCGCTATGGATGGCATTGTCGGCGGCGTTGCCGGTGACCTGGAGTCCGATAGGCGTGTTTGTTGGCATAACGGTGATCTTGGGGCTGATCGACTGGACCGGTCTTGCGCGCGCGGTACGCTCGAAGCTTCTAGCTTTGCGTGAGGAAGATTTTTGTACCGCGGCGGTGCTAATGGGTGCACCACCAAGACGTATCATCGCGCGTCATCTGCTGCCCAATTTCATGAGCCACTTGATCGCTTCAGCGACATTGTCCATACCAGCGATGATTCTTGGTGAGACGGCACTTAGTTTCCTCGGGCTGGGCTTGCGTCCGCCGATCACCAGCTGGGGCGTGCTGCTAAATGAAGCGCAGAACATTAACGCTGTCGCTTTATATCCGTGGCTCATGCTGCCGGTGGTGCCGGTGATTATTGCAGTGCTAGCGTTCAATTTCCTGGGAGATGGCCTGCGTGACGCGGCTGACCCGTACAAATCGGCGTGATCTAGCGGAAGCAGTTTGGCCCAGTGATACACGCTAGCTGATGAGCGCTGCTTGCATCGTCATGGACGCGTGTTAATTGCAGCCTTTATTTTTCGCTAAACAGGCCGCTACAGCTGGGACTGGCATAGCCACGGGGGGATATGCCGCGTTTCCGAGGGTTAAAGATGTCGACTGCGAAGTTGCCAGCACTATCGGCCAGCGCGTTCGCGCGCTTTTTTGATGACATACCGACGGCCGCAGCTGCGTGCAATGCAATGGGTACCTTGTTGGCTGTGAACCGCGCGCTGGCGCTGAGGTTTGGCAGTGATCCCGAGGTATGGCTAGGTCGCAATTTTGCCGAGCTGCCACTGACACCCGTCGGAACTTCCGGCGATGCGCACGAACTCTATGTTAGCCCAATGGCTAATGGTGCTGACGTGAAGATTTCTCGCAAGAAAGTTGATATCGGCGACGGCGTCAGTATTCACTATCTTGAGGTATATCGGCCCTTGGCGGGTGACGCCTTGCATCCTCTGGCCGCAATTGGAGGGCGTCCGCAAGGCATTGACCGTGAATCTGGGGTGCTTGATCGAGTGTCCGTAGCGCATGTTTTACAAAGTGAGGTCGCTCGCTGCCGACGCTATGGGAATCCGCTTGCAATCGTCCTGATAGCGCTAGATGCGAGTTCGGGCCGCGGTTTCGAAGCAAGCGACGGCGCTTGCGCGCCGGCTGTGTTGGGTCGGCTGCTGGTGGAACAGACACGTTGGGCCGATTGTGTCGGACGCTGGAGTCCAGATAGTTACCTGTTAGTGCTGCCGGAGACTACGCTTAGCGCGGCTCAGCAATTAGTTAGCAAGGTCAACGCAGCAATAGCGCAGCTCATGCTTGACCAGCTGTGCATAAGTACGCGCATGGCGGCAGAAGAATGGCGCCAGGGTGATGATGCGCGTGCGCTGCTGAAACGCTCTGAGGCGCTATTAAGCGCCGAGACTCAGCCAGCCTCACTAGTGGACTAGTAAGCCTACCTAGTGACACGGTTCTGAGGGGGCGTGGAGCATGCCCCCTCAGAGTCAAACTGAGTGCCTCTCACGCCACCTTAAACGACGCATGTTGTTGCTCGATTGGGTGCACGAACATGCACTGTAATCGACATGCTGCGATCCCTCGCCTACACTGAAGACTGATCTAGGTTAGATCTTGTGCATGCATTGTTGCGCGGATTCACCTGTGGCTGTTGTAGCGCGCGTTCGTAAAACAGATGCGCCGGTGTATCGGCAGTGCGCCGAGTTGCCCGGAAAGTATCGAATACGCGTGCACTTGAAGAACAACAACGACCTTCCGACGCGCATGAGTTCGCCAGGCAACGGGGCGCGCTGGTAGACAACGTGAAAGAGGAGAACCATGGCACTTAGGCCAGATGCGCGACATAGTCCGGTCTTGGACCGTTTCTTGGACCATTGTCATCGCCGAACTTATCCGGCGAAGTCTGTAATTATTAATGCAGGCGATATTTCTGAGGAGCTCTTTTACCTAAGCAATGGCTCCGTGTCTGTCGTGATTGAAGATGACGATGGCCACGAGATCATTCTTGCTTATCTTAATTCCGGTGATTTTTTCGGTGAGATCGGCATGTTTGATGAAAAGCGCGAACGTAGCGCATGGGTACGCGCTCGAACCAAGTGCGAAGTTGCATCAATGAGCTACGACCGTTTACGTAGCGTAGCGACAGACTACCCTGAAGTGCTGTTCGCAATGCTGTCACAGCTCGCTTTGCGACTACGCAATACCAGTCGCAAGGTTGGTGACTTGGCGTTCACTGATGTGTCTGGGCGTGTCGCCAGAGCTTTGCTTGAAATGTGCGAACAGCCTGATGCAATGACTCATCCTGATGGTATGCAAATTCGCATTACTCGCCAGGAGTTGGGACGCATTGCTGGCTGCTCTAGAGAGATGGTTGGCCGCGTGCTGAAAAACTTAGAAGAGCAGCATCTAATCACCGCTGCGGGCAAGACCATAGTGGTGTTTGGGGCTCGCTAGGCGCTAGCGTGGCGCCACCGCGATGTTGACGGTGCCACGTGTCCCGCGTTTCATTCAGCACCAATGGCAGAACTCATCGTTCAGCACCGTTGAAAGTCGATCGTTATAGCTGAAGCAAAGCGCAGGACACACGCGCCTTTCGAACGACTCTACAGCTCGAACAGCTCCGCTAACTTGTCGCCCGGATCGGGAGCCCGCATGAACGCTTCGCCGACGAGGAAATGGTTCACACCCGCCTCGCGCATCAGGCGCACGTCCGCGCTTGTGACAATTGCACTTTCTGTAACTACTGTGGTGTCGGCGGGGATGTGCTCAAGTAGCTTTAGAGTCGTATCCAAACTTACCTCGAAGCTGCGCAGATTGCGGTTATTGATGCCGAGTAGGCGCGGTGACAGCGCCAGTGCGCGTTGCAGTTCGCCATAATCGTGCACTTCAATAAGCACATCCATGTCGAGTTCGTGCGCCAGCGCATCGAGCGCCTTGAGTTGTGAATCGCTCAGTGCAGAGACGATGAGTAATATGCAGTCCGCGCCGAGCGCACGCGCCTCATAGACCTGAAAAGCGTCGATCAAGAAATCCTTGCGTAATGCAGGCAATGAACAGGCGCTGCGCGCTGCGCGCAGAAATTCGCTGTGACCTTGAAAATAATCAACGTCAGTAAGCACCGACAGCGCGCTGGCACCTGCGCTTGCGTAACTCTTTGCGATCTCAGTAGGGTTGAAATCTGCCCTGATAATGCCTTTGCTGGGTGAGGCTTTTTTGATCTCGGCAATCACACCTGCGCGCCCGCTGCTGGCATGAGCGAGCAATGCGTCCACAAATCCGCGTGGCGGCGGCGCCTGCGTCGCCTGGCGAATTATATTGTCCAGGCCGATGTGCTCGAGACCGCGCGCTATTTCTTTAACCTTGGTGACAAGGATCCGCTTGAGCACGTCAGGCACATCAGCGTTGTATCCGGGCTGACTTTTCATAGCGCGCTCGGAGCAAGTTCTTGACTGAGCTTGGCTAGTTGCGTGAGACGCCGGTCAGCTTCACCAGAGCTCAGCGCATCCGCGGCCAGCGCCATGCCTTCTTTTATGCTTGCAGCAAGGTCGGCTGCGTAAATTGCAGCGCCGGCATTAAGCATAACGATGTCACGTGCGGGTCCCGGCTCGTTCGCCAACACTGAGCGAACCACGGCGAGGCTCTCCGCTACGGTGTTGACCATGATAGATTCAAGCGGTGCACGCGTCATACCAAATTGCTCAGGCGTGATGCTGTAGGTAGTTACTTGGCCCTTGCGCAATTCTGCTACAGCGGTTTGTGCGCCGATGCTGATTTCATCTAGACCGTCGTCGGAGTGGACCACCAACACGTGATTAGAGCCTAGCCGCGCCAATACATGTGCCAGTGGTTCAACCCATTCGCGCGCGAACACGCCGAGCAATTGGTTGGGTGCGTTGGCTGGGTTGGTCAACGGACCGAGCAGGTTAAATACTGTGCGTACGGCCATTTCGCGGCGCGGACCGATGGCATGGCGCATCGCGCTGTGATGGTTTGGCGCGAACATGAAACCGACGCCAAGTTGGTCGACGCATTGGGCTATAGCGTCCGGCGACAAATCCAAGCGAACACCAGCCGCTTCGAGCAAATCAGCTGCGCCGGAGCGTGATGACACCGAGCGATTGCCGTGCTTGGCAACCTTGCCCCCGCAGGCGGCAACAATGATTGCGCTGGTCGTGGATATGTTGAAGGTACTGGTACCATCACCACCGGTGCCAACGACATCGACCACGTGCGCACCTTCGGCGCGAACGCCGGTTGCGAGTTCGCGCATGATGCGCGCAGCCGCGGCAATCTCTTCGATGGTTTCGCCCTTCATGCGCAAGCCAATTAGGAATCCGCCAATCTGCGCCTGCGTTGCTTCGCCGGTCATCACAATGCGCATTGCCGCGCCCATTTCGGCTTCCGTTAGGTTGCGCCCCTCAGTCACTGCGCGGATTGCGCCTTGCATATCGATCATTCGATAGTTCTCCTCAACGACGCTTGGTGAGCGTGGATATGAAGTTTTTGAGCAACGCGTGCCCGTGTTCGGTCAAAATGGACTCAGGATGAAACTGTACGCCCTCAACCGCCAACTCGCGGTGGCGCACACCCATTATCTCTTCGCCTTGCGGGTCGTTACTAGTGGTCCAAGCGGTGACTTCAAGACAACTTGGCAATGTCGCGCGTTCGATAACGAGTGAGTGATAGCGAGTGCACTGGTATGGTGTCGGGAGTTGTTCGAACAGGCCTTTAGCGTCATGGTGCACCATTGATGTCTTGCCGTGCATAACGGCTTGCGCATGCACAATATGTCCACCGAACGCTTGGCCAATACACTGATGCCCGAGGCACACACCCAGCAAGGGAATGCGTCCGGCAAAACGAGCCACCGTGTCGAGGCACACACCGGCCTCGTTTGGCGTGCAAGGTCCTGGTGATAACACAATTCCGTCCGGCCCTAGAGCGTCAATCTCGGCAGTGCTGATTTCGTCGTTGCGCACCGTTTTGACCACTGCACCGAGTTCACCTAGATATTGCACAAGGTTGTAGGTGAACGAATCGTAGTTGTCGATCATCAGAATCATGAAGTCACTCCTGGCAACGATATGCTGCTCGTAGTGGTCAGATAGAGTGAATCGTACTGACGAGGTTTGCGGCGATGAGTGTTGAATCTGGAGATGTGCCAAGCATCGCCGCTGATAGCGGCGGTGACGCTTGCCATTGCACTGCGTGTGGAGAGAACTTCGCCGCGTTTGACTACTACGGCGTGCCGCCGCGCATCGGTCGTTGCCCGCGCTGCGGGGCTAAGCCGCGCCATCGTGCCTTGCTCTGGTACCTCGAGAATCATGGCGCAAGTGTGCTCGGGCCGGGCTCTCGGGTGTTGGAGATCGGCCCGGGCAAATTCGCTACACGGTTTTTGCCGCACGCCGCCATCATTGGTGACGCCAGCTACCTTGCGGTCGATTTGCGCCGCCTGCATCACCCGACACGCTTGTGCGTGCCACATGGCTTTGTGCAAGCAAGTGCCTTGTGTTTGCCGTTTGCAGATGCGACCTTTGACTTGGTGCTGTGTAATAACACTTTGCCCTTCATTGCCGAAGATGTGACTGCGATCAGCGAGATTAGCCGTTGCCTGAAGGATCAGGGCATGGCGATGCTGCAGAGCCATCGTGGGGCTGAGCCGACCAGCACTGCGGCCGAGCATGCCCGTCGGCACCCGGAAATTGGTGCACATTGGTATGCCGAAAACGCCCATCATTGGGTTTACGGTCCCGATTATTTTGCTCGCCTCGAGCGCTGTGGTTTGCACGCGCGGATGCAAACGCCGCAGGCTGCGCGCGCTCCCGAGTTCTGCCTGCGTTACGGCCTCAAGGCGCACGAGGAATTGATTGTTGCGTTCAAGACATCGGCTGGCGCTCATCGTTTTGCCGCATCTTGAGGGTGCCGTTTGGCGAACTGTAACCCGCTAGTCGCAAGCTCGGCCGCGGCGAATATGGCACGCGCCTTACTCAGCGTTTCTTGCCACTCAGCCTCTGCCACGGAGTCGGCGACTATGCCGGCGCCCGCTTGAACATACAGTCGCTCTTCCTTGATAACGGCTGTGCGGATAGCGATCGCTGTGTCCATCGTGCCGTTCCAGCTGATGTAACCGACTGCGCCTGAGTACACTCCGCGTTTGGTCGGTTCCATGTCATTGAGTATTTCCAATGCGCGCACCTTCGGCGCGCCGCTCAATGTTCCGGCCGGAAATGTCGCCGCCAGCGCGTCCATAACCGAATGTTCGTCGGCAAGTCTGCCGGTTACGTTCGATACGATATGCATAACGTGTGAATAGCGTTCTACCGCCATGCGGTCGGTGACCTCTACGGAGCCAGTTGTGGCAACGCGCCCGACGTCGTTGCGCCCGAGATCGATCAGCATCAGATGCTCTGCAAGCTCCTTTGGATCGGCCAGTAGCTCACGCTCCAGCGCTTGGTCGTGTTCGCGATCCCGCCCACGTGGACGCGTACCTGCCAGCGGCCGCAAGGTGATTTCACGATCTTCGACGCGCGTTAAAATTTCTGGCGATGAGCCAACAATGTGAAAATCGCCCATATGCAAATAGAACATGTATGGCGACGGATTGAGACCGCGTAGTGCGCGGTAAAGATCGAGCGGCTCGCCATCAAATGGCGCTGACATCCGTTGTGACAACACGATCTGCATGGCATCGCCATCAACGATGTATTGCTTGCATCGCTCGACATCGGCTTTGAATGCTGCTTGGCCGTAGTCTGAGACAAAATCTGCCTCAGCTACAGGCGTTGCCAACGGTCGGAACGCGCTTGAAATGGTTTGTGTGTGTAATTGTTCGGCGAGCGCATCAATACGCGCATGAGTCTGTTCGAACGCGTCCGGCGTGTTCGGGTCTGCATGCACGATGATGCTCAGGCGCCCGCGCAAATTATCGAAGGCCAATACTTCATCGGAGATCATTAGCATGATGTCGGGCGTACCAACATCATCGTGGCGCTGACACGGCCCTAGGCGAGGCTCAACGATGCGCACAGTGTCGTAGCCGAAATACCCGACTAGGCCGCCGTTAAATCTTGGCATATCGGCCAGATCGGGGGACTTGTACCGGTCGGTGAAAGCGGCGATCCAGGTGAGTGGATTCTCGACTTCATGCGTTTGTGTAACGAGGTCATCGACAGATACCGTGACGGTGTTGCCGTGCACCCGTACGATGGTCTTACAGCTAAGGCCAATGAATGAATAACGCCCCCATTTCTCCCCGCCTTGAACGGATTCGAATAGGTACGAGTAGGGCTCGGCCGCGAGCTTTAAGTAAGTGCTCAGCGGCGTGTCGAGATCGGCAAATATTTCGCGAGTCAGCGGGATACGGTTGTATCCTGCAGCAGATAATTCTGCAAAATGTTCGGGCGTCATGATGGCTCGCTTCAGCTGGTTGGGCGGGCGCCTGCAAGGCGCTACGCTCGCTGAGGCGGCGTACTACTCTCAGGCGTTCAACAGTCTATGCAGGCGAGCGTCGCCATCGCGGTATCGGCGCGGGCATCAAATTTACGCTTGGTTTCTTCAGTAGCGGCATTGCAAAGTCGCTTGTTAGTGCAAAAGTTCAAGCAGGTCCGTGAATGAATCCACTACGTGGTCAGGCTGCTCGGTGTGGATGTCGCGACCATGATTATAGCCATAACTGACGGCGATAATCCTACATTTTGCCGCGCGCGCTGCTTGTACATCACTGACTGAGTCACCAATATGAGTCAATGACGCGGGTGCAACCGAAAATTGTCCTGCTACGAACAATAGTGGCAGCGCATCGGGCTTCTTGCGCGACAGCGTGTCGCCACCGAGGGTGAATTCGAAGAATCGCTCTAGCGCGTGATGCGCCAGCAGTTTGCGTGCAGGGGTGGCCGGCTTATTGGTCACACAAGCCATGCGGTGGCCGGCTTTGCGTAGCGCCTCCAGGGTCTCAATTACGCCCGGATACGGATGGCTGAAACGACCGTTAAAATCTACATAGTGCGCTAAGAATATTTTTTGAGCACGGTCGAGTAATTCCTGTTCGAGCTGACCGTCAAAGTCTGCCGTGATCGCACGGCTGAGCAGGCGCTCTACGCCATTGCCAACCCAGTTGCGAACCTGTTCAAGGTCACGCTCTGGTAGCTCTAATGTGCGTAAGGTCGCATTCACGCTCGCGTGTAAGTCGGGCACGCTGTCTACGAGCGTGCCGTCTAAATCAATGGTGATTGCCGTCATTTGTCTAGAGACCCTCGGGCGCTCGCGATTTGCGCGCGCATCGCAGTGATGGCCGCGCCGTAGTCAGGCGCGCCGAATATTGCAGAGCCAGCAACAAAGGTGTCTGCGCCTGCTGCGGCAATAGAACCGATGTTGTCGATTTTTACGCCGCCATCTACTTCCAACCTGATCGGTCGCGCGGCGGCGTCGAGTAGCGCGCGTACTTCGCGTATTTTCGTGATCGTGCCCGGAATGAAACTTTGCCCGCCAAACCCTGGGTTAACCGACATCAGTAGCACCATGTCTAGCTTGTCCATAACATAGCGCAGGCAATCCAATGGCGTTGCCGGATTGAAGACCAAGCCCGCCTGACATCCGTTTTCTTTGATGAGGCTGAGAGTACGGTCAATGTGGTCAGAAGCCTCTGGATGGAAGGTGATGTAGCTTGCGCCTGCTTGTGCGAATTCAGTCACGAGTCTATCGACTGGTGAGACCATTAAATGCACGTCAATCGGAGCGGTGATGCCGTACTTGCGCAACGCAGCACATACCAAAGGACCGACGCTTAGATTCGGCACGTAATGATTGTCCATCACGTCGAAATGGACAACATCGGCTCCAGCATCCAGGACTGTTGCAACGTCATCACCGAGCCGGGCGAAGTCAGCGGCGAGAATTGACGGGGCAATGAGGGGGCTCAGCATGAATGACTCCGGTGCGAACAGTGCTGTGTAGACTGCTTTATGCATACAATGACAAGGTGCGTGACGTGAACTTAAGCTCACCCATTTGCACGTTAACGAGAACTGGGATCTATGAAAAACATGCCACCAGCGCCCGCGATTCTACTCGGCGCTGCACTCGGAGTCAGTAGTGCTTTGCTCGCAATGGCCGCGCAGGCCGCAGATCGCCCGGATTATGCACGTGAGGCGCGCCTGGCTGAGCAGACCGTTGATGCCATCTTCGATGGTGATGTGGAAATGCTCACGGCTAAGGGGCACAAGTTTTTGTCAGTGTTCATGCGTGCGAGTGCGCCTGAGGTGCACGGTACTGTTGTCCTTATGCACGGTCGCGGTATGCATCCAGATTGGGAGGATGTGATTGGCCCTTTGCGTGTCGAGTTGACCCAACACGGCTGGAATACCTTATCGATTCAAATGCCGGTGTTGCCCAAAGATGCCAAGTATTATGACTATGTGCCGCTGTTTCCGGCGGCCGCAGCGCGTATAGAGGTGGCGATTAGCACGGCGCGCGCGCGTGGCGCACAAAAGGTCGTATTACTGGCGCATAGTTGTTCAGTGCACATGAGCATGGCCTATGTGCGCAAGCACGGCGATGCGCGCATCGATGGCTATGTTGGTATTGGCATGGGCGCGACTGACTATAAGCAGCCGATGCGCGAGCCGTTCCCATTTGCCGAGATGCATGTGCCAGTATTGGACCTATTCGGAAGCGAAGATTTTGCCGCGGTCAAACGCCTGGCTCCAGCGCGTAAGCGCCTCATCATGCAAGCCAACCCGCTGTCGTCACAAGTCGAGATCAACGCGGCGGAGCACTACTTTAAGGGGCGTTCCGAGTCACTACTCGCGGTGATCGCGCAGTGGCTTGGCACTGTAACTGTCAACAACTTAGGAACAAAACAATAATGATGTTAGCGAAAGTTCTACACGTATTAGCGGCGCTAATATGGGTTGGTGGAATGTTCTTTGCCTATGTGATTTTACGCCCGAGCTCGGCAAGCGCGCTTGAAGGGCCGGCACGCTTGGGATTGTGGGCGCAAGTTCTAAAACGTTTCTTTGCCTGGGTCTGGCTCTCGATAGCTATATTGCTGGTTAGCGGTTACTGGATGATTTTTGCGCTCGGCGGAATGCGCGCAATAGGTGTTCATGTGCACGCGATGCAAGGCCTCGGGATCGTGATGATGTTGTTGTTTGCGCATGTTTATTTCGCACCGTTCAAACGACTAGTCGCGGCCGTGGCTGCGCAAGATTGGCCAACTGGCGCGAAACATCTCAATACGGTTCGCATCGTTGTGGCAATCAACCTAGTGATCGGCATCATCACGGTGGCGATTGCAACCGGGCGGGGATTTGGCTTTTAGGCGCGCAATCGCAGGCGTGGCTTGATCGACGCTGCTGCGCTGGTTGATTTTGGTTCGCGGACCTGGGCCTCGCAGCTCGTATCCAAACTTTGCGCATAGCGGCGGCTCTGAAGAGAAATAGCACCAATGGCTGATAGACGATTACAGGTGTTTTACACCGTTGGACGCATGATGAGCTTTACCAAAGCCGCTGAGTCTTTGCATATGACACAGCCGGCCGTCACCTTTCAAGTGCGCCAACTCGAAGAGCATTTCAACACGCGGCTATTTGACCGCACCCACAACCGTATCAACTTGACCGAAGTAGGAGCGCGAGTATTTGCATACGCTTGCGATATTTTCGAACTCTATGACGAGATGGAAAGCACTGTTCGGGAGATGACTGGCAACGTTTCTGGGGTGTTACTGCTTGGCGCTAGCACGACCATAGCAGAGTACATGTTGCCATCCTTACTAGGCTCTTTTAAGCGTAAATATCCTGACGTCAACATCCGTCTGCGCGTGTCCAACAGCGATGGAATCGTGGCCATGGTCGAACAGAACGAAATTGATCTCGGCGTTGTCGAGGCGCCGGTGCAGAATAAAAATTTGGCGGTCGAAGTGTGCCGCGTCGACCGCTTGGTCGCAGTGTTGCCGGCGCTGCACCCGCTGACGAAAAAAGCAGCAGTCAGTTTTGCCGATTTGCTACCGTACCCTTATATCGCGCGCGAGGAGGGCTCCGGTACGCGCGGCGTCATCATGGACTATTTGCGCCAGAGCGGTTTCGTCCCGGAGGACATGAACGTGAGTATGGAGCTTGGCAGCCCTGAGTCTATCAAAGGTGCAGTAGAGGCGGGCATGGGTGTGTCTATACTTTCACGCACAACGATCGGCAAAGAGCTACTGCTTGGAACATTGGTTGCGGCTGAGTTGGATCCGCCGCTGGAGCGGCAGTTTTCGTTTGTGCATCAAAAACAGAAGTTTCGCGCTCGGGTGATGGAGGAATTGCTTAATTTCGCGCGTATCTATTGTGGAACAGAGCAGCCGAGTGAAGCCAAATCAAGTGCGCCTTAGTGGCTTTAGAAAGAAGCTTATTCACAATGTCAAGGCTTTGACGAATCAACGTTTTATTTTTTACTTTTTTCATAGAACATCCAAATAAATTTCATAAGTGTTTGTTTTTAAAGGGGTTATCTTGGATTGGTCAAAAAACGTTCGCCCCAAGGAAACGCCAGTGTTTCCGCGCCTCCTGCGCGTTTATCACAGACTTATCCACAGAGTTTTCCACCCTTTTTGTGGGTTATTAGCTGGATTGAATTTAGCATCCAGCCACTTAGCGACAGGACGCGAGCATGGCTAAGACCAAACGCCGTATGCCCGGTGCTGCACGAGTCAGTGCTAAGGCTCAGCTGAGCGCCGCACTGGAACGACACCAGCTGGGGGATTTAGCCGCTGCGGCGGCCGCTTATGCCGCGATCTTGGAACGCAACCCGCGCCATGCTGACGCTCTCAATCTCTATGCTGTTCTTAATTTGCAAAGCGGTGAGTTGCTCCGCGCGTTGGAATTATCTGATGCGGCGATTAAAAGTGATCGTAAACAGCCGGGCTTTCACAACAACCGCGGCGAGATTTTGCGTGCCTTAGGCCAACCCGGCGAAGCTCTGCAAGCCTACGAATCTGCGCTTCGCCTGGACCGAAAATTTGCTGACGCATGCGTCAATGCTGTGTTTGCAGCAGTGGCCGTTGGCGCGATGGACAAAGCACTGAGATTGTCAGAAAAAGCGCTGCTGTTAGCGCCGCATGCGTTAGAAGCGCACATGGCGCGGGCGGAAGTGCGCCAGGCAATTGGTGACGGTGAGGGCGCGCAAGCAGCCTGCGCGACGGCCTTGCGTCTCGCTCCGGACAATGTCGATGTGATGGCGCGCTTGAGCCTGTTCAAGGCCACAAATTCGGACCTTGAAGGCGCCGAGCGCTTGCTTGAACGGGCGCTTGATTTGGCGCCGTCCTCGGTCGAGGTGCGCCTCGCCCTGGCGCAAACGCGGGTGATAGCGCAGGACTTCAATGGCGCACAACACTGGCTACGCCAATGTCTGCAGTTGCAAGCAAATGAGCCTCGTGCTGCGCGACACTTGGGCGAGCTATTAGTGCGCGAGCACGCATTTTCGCAAGCAGCGCCGCTGCTTGAGGTCGCCTATGCAAATGCCTCAGGTGATGTCGCGCTGGGCGAGAGCTGGGCTTGGGCGCTATCTCAGAGCGGGCGTAGTGACGCGGCGCAGGGACTGTTGAGAAATATGTTAGAGCTCGCCCCGCAGGCATCCACACACTCCTTGCTGGGCCAGATTTTAGCGGCGGAGGCGCAGGCAGCGCAGGCACTGGAGCAATTCCAAGCAGCAACGGCCGCGGATCCGGCAGATGCGCAGTATTTGGTCTGGGCAAGCGATATGCTGTCGATTCTCGGGCATTTCGATGCGGCAATTGAACAGCTCAAATGTGCCATTAGGCTCGATCCAAAATACGCGCAAGCGTTTGAGGCGTTGGCCTACGTAGGCGGGGCGGCGGCATTCGACCATGCGCTTAGCGAACAACTGCGTGAATTGACCGCGGATGAGTCGCTAGCAGCGGAGCAGCGCGCCAGCGCTTATTTTGCTCAGGCCATCGTCAGTGGCGGCGAGTTCGCTGATTACCGTCACGCCAACGACTTGATGCGCCGAGTGTATCCGTTTGATCGCGAAGCCTACCGACGGCATATCGATACGCTAGTTACCGCAATCGCATCACGCCATGCGCTTGGTGAGATTGCCTGCGAACGCGCTGGGACGATTACGCCAGCAGGTCCTGCGCCGGTCTTTATAATTGGCATGCCGCGTTCTGGAACGACGCTGGTTGAGCAAATTCTCGCGGCGCACGATGAGGTTTACGGCGCGGGTGAAGTGGAGTTCTTTGGGCATCTATCGTTCGAGTCAGAGCATCTGAACCCAGAACTTGGCTTTACGCTCCCGGATGCGACCATTGCTGTGTTGCGTGAGCGCTATTTGGAGCCGATTGAGCCGAGGTGCGCTGGTGCACGCGTGTTCACCGATAAGATGCCGTCGAATTTCTTATACCTTGGGCTGATTGCCGAGATGTTCCCGGAGGCTCGCTTTGTTCATTGCACGCGCGCGCCGATGGACAATTGTTTGTCGGTGTATACACAAAATTTCACCGCCTCCAAACACCATTCATACTCATTCGATCTGGTCGATATCGGTCACTATTTTAACGACTATGCGCGTTTGATGAAGAGCTGGGAGTTGCTGTATGGGGACAGGGTAATGGCTGTGGCCTATGAAGATATGGTCGCTAATACTGAGGCAACTAGCCGCGCACTGTTCGAATTTGTCGGTCTTTTCTGGGATGCCAAGGTGCTCGAGTTCCATGCCTCGTCTCGGGTTGTCAGCACCGCCAGCATGGTGCAAGTGCGTCAACCTATATACACAAGCGCGCTCGGCCGCTCCCAGCGTTATGCAAGCGAATTGGCGCCGCTACGGGCGGCTTTGGAAGGCCAGACATGAGTAGCAAGCGCACACGCGTGAAGGATAAGTTGGCGCCAAAGCAGATTAAGGTCTTCGAGCGCGCACTCGCCGCCCACAGGACTGGCGATCTCGCGGCAGCCGAGTCGGGCTACCTAATGGTGCTTGCGAAGGCGCCTGCGCACGCCGATTCGGTACACAACCTGAGCTTGTTGTACACGCAGAACGGCCATCCAATGCTGGCTACCGAGCTACTACGTAGCGCCTGCACCAGCGCGCCGAAGAACGCAAATTTTGCGCTGGCTTTGGCTGATCTGTTGTTCGCCGCCAATGAGTACGCGCAAGCCGAGACTTACTATCTCAGTGCCAGCACCAGCTCTCGATTAGCAGGGCTGGCGCGTTTAAAAGCGGCAGTTTGTGCGGGATATCTTGGACGTGAAGAAGAATCTGTCGAGTTACTAAGCGCATTGGCCGAGCGTCACCGCGATGACCCGGATATGCTCGCGGACGTTGGCACTGCGGCCCGCGCAATTGGCGCCGTAGCGTTGGCCTTAGCGTGTTTTGAGTCAGCTCGCAGTGCCCGTCCTGACGATGAGTTAGTGCTCAACAACTTGGGCGTTTGTTACATTGACCGCGGCGAAATGGATGCGGCTGAGTCGGTGTTGGCGCATGCCTTGGAGCTTAACCCAAGCAACGCTAACGCATGGTTTAACCGGGTTCGTTTGCGCCGATATGACACTGCTGATATAGATGTGCTGGCGCGCATGCGCGCCGCGCTTAGCCCTAATGCTCAGGATACTAACGCGAGTTCACTGTTGAATTTTGCGCTAGCCAAAGTCCATCAAGACATGGGCGCTTATGATGAGGCGTTTGAGCACTATCGTAGTGCTAACTCGCTGCAGGCGCGCATGGCTCGGTACGACCGAGCAGAGCACGAAGCTGGCCTAGCGGAGGTCATTGCAGCATTTTCGCCCGCGCTTTTTAGTAAGGGCGCTGTGTTAGATACGAACCTGCCGGTTTTTATCGTGGGCATGCCGCGCTCCGGAACGACACTGGTCGAGCAAATTTTGTCGTCCCATCCATTGGTGCATGGCGCCGGTGAATTGCGTGACTTAGCGGGCGCCGCGCGCTATTTAAGTCAATACGGCCGCTATCCGAACGCAATGGCCGAGTTCGAGCCTCGCGTTTTGACCGAGGTGGCGCAACGTTACGTCGGCAAACTCCGCGCGCTCGGTGGAGAAACGGTGAGTCGTGTGACTGACAAGATGCCGAATAACTTTGTTGATCTTGGTCTCGCAGCCGTGCTTTTTAGTGGCGCACGGGTAATACATTGTCGTCGAGATCCGGTTGATACCTGCTTTTCCAACTACATTCAATATTTTCCGGAAGGCCATGCCTACGCCAATGACATTGGCGATGTGGCGCATTTCTACGGTATCTATAGGCGCTTGATGGATCATTGGGAGCAACTGCTACCGTGCTCAATTTTGCATGTTGACTACGAGAGCGTGGTCGACGATCTCGAGGCGCAGGCGCGACGCCTGGTAGCGTATGTTGGGCTCGATTGGGACCCGCGTTGTGTGGACTTTCACCACAACAAGCGCTCGGTGGAGACCGCAAGCAACTGGCAAGTACGCCAACCAATCTATCAATACGCTCGCCAACGTCAGCGTCACTATCACGTACACTTGCAACCGCTACGTGATGCCTTAGCGCAAGCTGTGCCTGGAATTGTGCTAGAGGCTTAGCGGTTCGAGCGTTTGCGCCTGTTCAGCGTGTACTCGGTCTAGTCGCTAGAAAGTTGAGACGAAAAAAACCCGCTGCAAGAGCGGGTTTTTTCGTATCGCGAGCCCCATTGCTAGGAATAGTGGAACTCAGAACAGCGCCACTATCGCGATGCCTTCTAAGTATTACTTAGAAGCGTACGCGTGCACCCATGTTGAAGACGTCAACGTCTTCTAAGCTAGTGCCTGGACGGTCAAGATCGTGGTTCTGGTAACCAGCGTACAATTCTACGCGCGGTCCTGGGATGTTGTGTAAGAAGCCAATTCCCCAAGTCGTCATCTCGTCATTTGCCGCATTTAAGTCATTGGTTTCCCTATAGGTGATACCGATTGCGTTGTGGCCCCATTTGTGGCCGATACCGACGAAGAAGTTGTCGGCATCACGCAATTTGGTACCCGTACCAGCAGCTTGAATTTCGCGCTCAGCGTATGAGACCGACAGGTTTGTACCTTGCGAGAACAGAATAGAAGCAGAACCGCCCCATTGGTCGTTGTTGCCATCGTTGGTGTTTTCTTCGTAGCCGATGGCTGCGTTGATTTTTGCACCAGAGAAGCTAGTGTTAGCCGACACAGCTGCGTTCCAACGTTGGTTGTCAGCAACAGACACAGATACGCCAATCGGGCCAAACTTGGGTGTGTCGTACCTCAGAACGTCATGACGGTTGCCGTCAAGCGAAGACGCTGACTGGCCGAGTGTTATTCCTGAGAAGCCACCAGCGCTAGTACGGTACTCAATGGCA
>Ga0055584_100000563_pt1 | contig 35355 bp, 28 predicted proteins | sample OSDHelmetaG_FD_58716 | JGI IMG/M metagenome (GOLD analysis project Ga0055584, IMG submission 58716) | Pelagic marine sediment microbial communities from the LTER site Helgoland, North Sea, for post-phytoplankton bloom and carbon turnover... | ecosystem: Environmental > Aquatic > Marine >...
ACCTGGCCAGGTCTTCAGTCGCATTCATGTGGATGACATCGCCCAAATACTCAAAGCGTCCATAGAACACCCCAATCCCGGCACCGCGTATAACGTGTGTGACGATGAGGCAGCGGCGCCTCAGACGGTCATCGAATATGCCTGCACCCTATTGCAGGTGGATCCGCCGCCGCTTGTCCCGTTCGATGAAGCGGATCTATCTGAGATGGCGCGAAGTTTTTATGCGGATAATAAGCGGGTTTCCAATGAACGCATTAAGCAAGAGCTGATGGTGTCATTGAAATGGCCGACATATAGGGAAGGCCTGCAAGGCCTGGCTTGAGATCTGAGGCGCGTATTTCTGTCAGCTGCTGCGCAGTTGTGCCGAAACAGCGCTAACCATACTAAGGAGTCGTTTAATACCGTTCGGTTCCGACATGCGATGATCGCCATCTTTTACAAAAGTGATTTCAACATCGTTAGAAACCAGTGCGTCCGAAATATCGAGAGAAAGAGACCACGGCACTGCGTCGTCCTGCATGCCGTGCAAAATGCGCACAGGCCCGGCGAATGGGATGGGGTCGTTTAACAGAATATGTCCGGCGCCTTCGTCGAGTAGTTTCTGTGTAATGGGATAGCCATCCGGTTCGTACTCGGACGGGCGCATCCAAACGCCATTTTCTTCCAGTTGATGTTTCGCGTCATCGGGAAGGTTGGCGAGTGTGCGTTGGGTCATATCAACGGCCGGCGCGATGGTAACGATGGCGGCGATTCTGTGTGGCCGCGCACGCGCTAAGAGGAAGGCAATCCAGCCGCCCATGGATGAGCCGACAACAATTTGCGGACCTGTCGTTACCGAATCTAGTATCGCCACAGTGTCGTTGAGCCAATCGCCGATAGTGGAGTCGGCGAAAACACCGCTCGATTGACCATGCCCACGGTAATCGAACCGTGTGTATTGCTGGTCTCGGTCGCGACAAGAAGCGCCGAGCGAAACCGCCTTCCCGCCGGTCATATCCGAGCGGAATCCCGTGCAAAACAGCACGCCTGGCTCGCGCCCCGGGTTATGATGATAAGCTAATTTTGTTCCGTCTTCGCAAGCAATACTTGCTGGCGTATCGGCCATATGAGATATCCTCCAAAGCAAACGGTATTATGCAAAGCTTTTCGGTACAGTCGGGGAATTCGAAATCTAACATGTCAGCGTTCGACGAAACTATGGCACAACGCAATGGGCCGGTCGTTTTGCAAGTACTGCCATCTCTTCAAACCGGCGGCGCAGAGCGCGGTTGTGTGGATATTGCGGCGGCGGTTGTGGAGGCAGGCGGTACAGCATTGGTGGCGTCTAGCGGTGGCGATATGGTACGCGACCTAGACCGGGCTGGCGCGCGCCATTTCAATATGCCTGTGCATTCCAAAAATCCGCTTCGAATGCGGTCTAATACCAGAAAGTTAATCAAAATCATTCGCGAGTTCGATGTGAACATCGTTCATGCGCGTAGCCGAGCACCCGCTTGGAGTTGCCGCGACGCATGTTTAAAAACCGGCGCGCATTTCGTTACGACTTTTCATGGGACCTATAACATCACTTCCGGCCTAAAGCGCCGTTACAATGCGATCATGACGAAAGGTGAGCGGGTCATTGCAATTTCCCGGTTCATCGCCGATCACATCATGAAGGAATATGAAACCGACCCGGCCCGCTTGCGCGTCATCCATCGCGGCATTGACGTCGAGCGGCTTGATCCCGCCGCAGTGCCGGCAGCGCGGATAATTAGCCTTGTGGAACAGTGGCGGTTGCCCGACGGTATTCCCGTAATTTTAATGCCAGGACGTTTAACCCGTTGGAAGGGCCAATCAGTTTTAATTGAGGCCCTGGCTGCACTCAAAGGGCTGAAAGTCCGTTGTTTGTTTGTCGGCGACGATCAGGGCCGAACTGGATATCGGCAGGAATTAATGTCTCTGGTGAAGAAGCGGGGGCTTGAAAGCATCGTCCATTTCGTTGGCCATTGTAACGATATGGCGGCGGCGTACATGTTGGCGGATGTCGTTGTCTCCGCGTCGACGGACCCCGAAGGGTTCGGGCGGGTGATGGCGGAAGGCCAAGCCTTGGGCAAGCCCGTTATTGCTGCCGATCATGGCGCGAGTGGCGAGCTGATCGTACAAGGGGAAACTGGCTGGTTGGTACCGCCGGGCGACCCAGCGGCGTTGGCGGCTGCCTTACGAGAAGTCCTTGAACTAGACACGGCCCAACGCGAAAATCTTGCGGCAAAGGCGATTGCAAATGTAAGGGAAAAGTTTTCCCGTACTCAAATGTGCGCGAGTACGCTCGATGTGTATGAAGAAATTCTCTCCGATGCGGCCTCCACAATGGCGGTCCTCGAAGAGAGCCCGGCCCCGGTTGCGTGAGGGGCATCCACGTGAGCGACAATGGTGGCGAAAAAATTCTTGTTGTTAAGCTCGGTGCTTTGGGTGATTTCGTGCAAGCTCTAGGCCCCATTCAGGCTATTCGAGAGCATCACCCCTCGGCACATATCACACTCCTAACGACGCCGACATTTTCCGCGCTCGGCACCACGACGGGATGGTTCGACGCAGTATGGACCGACAGTCGCCCCAGTTGGTGGCGGTTTAATGCGCGCCTCGCGTTACGGTCGCAGTTAAATCAAGGCGATTTCACCAGGGTTTATGATCTTCAAACCTCTAAGCGCAGCAGTTCCTATTATCGGAGTTTTAAGCGGCCCCGGCCCGAATGGTCCGGAATCGCCAGTGGGTGTTCGCACCCCCATGCCAATTCTGATCGCGATTCTATGCACACCATCGAGCGTCAGGCCGAACAATTGGAGATGGCGGGGGTCACGCCTGTCCTGACGCCGGACTTGAATTGGTTCGATGCGGACACGACACATTTCAGATTGGAAGATGGATTTGTTTTGATCACGCCGGGTGGGGCGGCCCATCGGCCCGAAAAACGCTGGCCGATCAAACGCTATATCGAGCTGGCCAATGATTTGGTTGCCTGGGGAAGGCGTCCTGTATTGCTTGGCGGAAAAGACGAAGGCGATGTTTTGCAGGCCATCGCGAACGGGTGTCGGCAAGCCCGCAATTTAGGCGGGCAAACCAATATATTTGATATTGCCGGTTTGGCACGCCGCGCAGTAGGTGCTGTCGGAAACGATACGGGACCGATGCATATTATTTCAGCAATGGGATGTCCGTCCGTGGTGTTGTATTCGCAGGCTTCAAATCCCGAATTGTGCGGCCAGCGGGGGCCGTCGGTGAAGATATTGCGACGTGCCGCGTTGGAAGGCTTGGCGGTAGCGGAAGTCGAAGCAGCATTGCAATGCCGTTGACGCGCCAGGACAAAACAGCGAAAAGGCATGCGCTGAATGTCATAGGCATCAACGAATTTTATGAAGAACTGGGTTAGGCATGGGTAACGGCGTAACGATCACGCTGCCGGACGGCAGTAAAAAGGAATTTGACGGGCCGGTCTCTGGAATGGATGTGGCAGCCTCCATTGGCGCGGGGTTGGCGAAAGCGGCGCTTGCGGTCGTTGTGGATGGCGCACAATGGGATTTGCTTCGGACAATTGAGGCAGACGCGAGTATCGCCATTATCACCCGTGATTCCGATGAAGGGTTGGAGTTACTCCGCCATGATTGCGCCCATGTTCTGGCCGAGGCGGTAAAGGAGTTGTATCCGGACGTACAGGTCACGATCGGTCCCTCAATAGAAGACGGTTTCTATTACGATTTTGCGCGTGAGACTCCGTTCACGCCCGAAGATCTCGAGAAAATCGAAAAGCGGATGGCCGAAATTGTCGACCGGGACGAGGATATCGTTCGCGAAGTGTGGGAACGTGATGCGGCGATAGAGTTTTTCAATCAAGCCGGCGAGCATTACAAAGCCGAAATAATTGCTGATCTTCCGGCGAATGAAGACATAACGATTTATCGCCAGGGCGATTGGCTGGATCTGTGCCGGGGACCGCATCTGCCGTCGACGGGCAAACTCGGCAAAGCGTTCAAGTTAACCAAACTGGCAGGCGCCTATTGGCGTGGCGACTCTCGAAACGAGCAGCTGCAGCGTGTTTACGGCACCTGCTGGCGGACCGAGAAAGAGCTCAAAGCGTACCTTCATATGGTGGAGGAAGCGGAGAAACGAGATCACCGCCGTCTTGGGCGAGAGATGGATTTGTTTCACCAGCAGGAAGAAGCGACCGGCTCGGTCTTTTGGCATGAGAAGGGCTGGACGTTTTATCGGCTCATTGAATCCTATATGCGCCGCCGACTGGAAGCGGAGAATTATGTTGAAGTCAAAACGCCACAGTTGATCGATCGTTCTCTTTGGGAAGCGTCCGGCCATTGGGAGAAATTCCAGGAAAATATGTTTATCGCCGAATCTGAGGAGCGGATGCTGGCGGTGAAACCGATGAATTGCCCCGGCCATGTGCAAATTTTCAAACGCGGCGTGACCAGCTATCGCGATTTGCCCATTCGGATGGCGGAATTTGGTTCCTGTCACCGTAATGAGCCTTCCGGCGCATTGCATGGCTTGATGCGGGTGCGCGCCTTCACCCAAGACGATGCGCATATCTTTTGTACCGAAGATCAAATCATCGAAGAAACCAAATCCTTCTGCGAACTGTTGAAATCCATCTACAAAGATTTTGGCTTCGACCAGGTGATGGTGAAATTCGCCGACCGGCCGGAAGTTCGGGCCGGCGAGGACGCGGTTTGGGACAAGGCGGAATCGTCGCTCAAAGAGGCGACCGAGGCCGCTGGCCTCGAATTTACGCTCAACCCTGGTGAAGGGGCTTTCTACGGACCGAAATTAGAATTTGTGCTGCAGGATGCGATTGGCCGCGAATGGCAATGCGGCACGCTGCAAGTGGATTTCGTGATGCCGAGTAGGCTGGATGCGAATTATGTGGGTGAAGATGGCGAGAAGCACCGGCCGGTGATGCTGCATCGCGCGATCTTGGGGTCGTTTGAGCGCTTTATTGCCATTTTAATTGAGAATTATGCGGGCCGTTTTCCGCTTTGGCTGGCACCGCGCCAGGTGGTTGTCGCGACGATTACCAATGATGCAGATGGTTATGCGACCGAGGTGTTGAAGGCGTGTGAAGCTGCCGGTCTCAGAGCGGAAGCGGATCTGAGGAACGAAAAAATCAATTATAAGGTTCGCGAGCATTCCCATGCTAAAGTGCCGGCACTGTTTGTCGTAGGCAAACGCGAGGCGGAAGAAGGCACTGTTGCAATCCGGCGACTCGGCGGAAAACAGCAAGAAGTGCTTGCGCTCGACGAAGCGATAAATAGACTTAATGAAGAAGCGGCGATTCCGGGTGCATAATCGGTTTCTGGAAGTGGTCGGGTGGTTGCCCACGGCCGTAAAACTTTTCAACAGCTAGGGAGGATAGTTCTATAGCAAGAAGACCAATGATGAGCCCGCCGGTCAAAGATGGACCTAAGGCCAATGAAGATATCGATGCTTTAGAGGTTCGATTGATTGATGAAGAGGGAGGTCAGGTAGGCGTCGTTAAAACACCGGATGCTCTTGAGAGAGCGGCTTCGGTTGGGCTTGATCTTGTTGTGGTCTCGCCAAGCGTATCGCCACCAGTTTGCAAAATTCTCGATCTGGGCAAATACAAATACGAAGCGCAAAAAAAGAAAAGCGAAGCCCGGAAAAAACAAAAAACGATCGACGTTAAAGAAATCAAATTCCGTCCTAACATTGAAACACATGATTATGACGTGAAAATGCGCGCCATGCGGAAGTTCCTGGGTGAAGGTGACAAAGTGAAAGTGACCTTGAGGTTCCGAGGCCGCGAAATGGTGCATCAGCATTTGGGTATGAAAGTGCTGGAGCGCGTTCGCGACGATATGGATGAAGAGGCAAAGGTCGAACAAATGCCGCAGCTTGAAGGGCGGCAAATGACGATGATTTTAGTGCCGCGTTAAGCGCCGCTTCGCGTCTTTTTAGCCTTTAACTTGACAGAACGGACGTTTGATCTGATATCCGCGGTATGCGGTTTCTGACCAAACACCCCGCGTCGCTCGCAGCCGGCGCGCGTGGGATCGACCGGTTGCTCGGCCCGATTATCGGGATCGCCGCAGCATTGCTGGTCGCGGCCTGGTTTCTGCCCATGATGAGCGTGCAGCGTTTCATCTTTTGGCAAGATGAACTGTCCTTTGCTGCCGCTCTTTTAGAACTGGCTGAATCTGGCGAAACTGGCCTCTTTGCCATTTTGTTTGTATTTTCCGTTGCTTTTCCCGCTGCAAAGATAACGTTGGCGTTCCTGCTCTGGCGGCGGGTGGATGCCAAAGGACCAAACCTCACCCGCTATTTGGGACTGATCGAACATTTCGGCCGCTGGTCGATGCTGGATGTTTTTGTAGTCGCCTTATCAGTGGTGGCCATCAAAATCTCCATCGTCGCCGACGTGCAAGTACATTGGGGCATTTACATGTTCGCAGCCGCTATTTTGACATCCATGTTCGTGGTGCACAGGCTTACGCGCATGGCATTCGCCCATAGCTGGCCCGCGCCGCTGAAGGATGGGGATTAATTGCCTTTGCGGGTCGCTATAGCTTTCTGAATGAATGCGTTGGGCTGTCCCGAATCGTAGGCTTCACCGAGAGAATCGATGCCGGCATGAATGGCTTGGTCGAGCGGGAGCTGCTCCCAAGCGCGCATGAGGGTTTTTTGGAGCCGCATGCCGGTGGGCCCGTTGGCGGCAAGTGTTTGGGCGCATTCATCGATGGCGTCCTGAAGCCCAGATTTCGGCGCTATTTTCTCCACCAACCCCCAGTTTTCCGCGGTTTTGGCGTCAATGGCGTCGCCCCGATAGAGCAGCCATGAGGTCCGGCCCCAGCCGATGAGTCGCGGCAATAACGCGGCTTCGATAACGGACGGAATATCCAGCACGACTTCCGGCATGGAAAAACGGGCGTGCTCGGCGGCGATCCGGATGTCACACCCGGCGACCATTTCTAGCCCGGCGCCGATACAAACGCCTTGAATACGCGCGATTACGGGGACGGGAAGATCGCGGATGGACTGAATGGTTTCATGCAATGCGGTGATATAGGTTCGCGCGCCATCGGAATCGAATGAACCGAGTTCGGCGACATTGGCGCCGCCGCAAAAGGCGCGTTCGCCGGCGCTGGCGAGGATGGCGACGCGTAAATCATCGTGCTCTGCGAGGGATCGGAAGCTGTTGCCGATTTCCAAAACAAGGTCACTCGTCAAGCAATTAGCCCGTTCGGCATTGTCAAAGGTGACGGTCGCAATTTCGCCCGTGTGGGCGCTGGCGAATTCGGTGGATACGGACGGCTTTGTCACTTGAATTCTCTCCCTTGCGTGTTGCCCTGCTGGGCGCTATAACGCCGCACTCCCCGGTAACGGGGTTAAAGGACGATGGTAGGCCGAATGGGTATGCCTTCCCGTCCATCTACAGGTCAACCTGATATAAGGAAAAGACAAATGCCCAAGATTAAGAATAAGAGCAGCGCCAAAAAGCGCTTTCGTCTCACAGCAAAAGGTAAGGTTCGTTTTAATAGCGCCAATTTGAGTCACATGCTCCGTCGGCGTTCACAAAAAATGAAACGGACCAATCGGGGCACTCAAATCATGAGCAAGCCCGATGCCCGCATTATTAAACGCAACTTTTTGCGCTACGTTTAGCTTTAGTAAGGGACGAGAGATATGGCACGCGTAAAACGCGGCGTAACGAAACACGCCCGTCACAAAAAAGTCATCGATCGCGCCAAAGGCGCTAGAGGTCGGCAAAAAAACACTTTCCGCGCAGCGAAACAGCGGGTCGACAAGAATATGCAATATGCATATCGCGACCGGCGCACGCGTAAGCGCGCTTTTCGTGGTCTGTGGATTCAACGCATTAATGCAGCCTCGCGCGAACACGGCCTGACCTATTCGCAGTTTGTGAACGGTATGAAAAAAGCCGGTATCGAAATCGACCGCAAAGTGTTGGCTGATATTGCTGTGCGTGAACCCGGTGTCTTTAAGACGCTGGCGGATCAGGCTCAGGCCGCCCTGTCTTAAAGCAGGGCGCTTTGCCGGCGTAAATCCATCTGCTGGCCACGGCCAGGAAGGATTTCGATGACCGAGACTCTAGATCAGCTTCGCGACGATTTGCTCGCGAATGTCGAGGCCGCCCAGGATTTGGCGGCGCTCGAAACGTTGCGCGTGAGTGCGTTGGGGAAAAAAGGCAGCGTCTCGCAGCAGATGCAGGGCCTTGGTAAATTGCCGCCGGAAGAACGTAAAGAAGCAGGCCAGGCACTTAATGCGGTGAAAACCGCCGTTTCGGAAGCGATCGAAAGCAAGAAGGTAGGCCTTGAAGAGGCGGCGCTTAACGCCCGGTTGGCGGAAGAGTCCATCGACGTCTCATTGCCGGTCCGCCCTGAGACGGAAGGGCGGCTGCACCCTATTACCCAAACCATCGATGAAGCCATCGCGATACTGGGGGAAATGGGATTTGCGGTCGCGGAAGGTCCGGAAATCGAGGATGATTTCCATAATTTCACCGCGCTAAACATTCCGCCTGAACATCCTGCACGGCAGATGCACGATACGTTCTATCTGCCTGAAAAGGACGACGGCAGCCGTATGGTGCTGCGTACACATACGTCGCCGGTGCAAATTCGCACGATGTTGTCGCAAGACCCGCCGTTTCGGATTATCGCTCCGGGCCGTACCTATCGCTGCGATTCCGACATGACCCACACACCGATGTTTCATCAAATCGAAGGGCTAGTAATCGATAAATCGACCCATTTCGGCCACCTCAAAGGGTGCTTGTTGAATTTTCTGTCGGCTTTTTTCGAAGTCGACGATCTGCCGCTCCGCTTCCGGCCCAGCTTCTTTCCGTTTACGGAACCATCGGCGGAAGCCGATATCGGTTGTTCCCGCGAAGGCGGTGAATTGAAAATCGGCGGCGGCAGCGATTGGATGGAAATCCTTGGCTGTGGCATGGTCCATCCCAATGTGTTGCGGGCTTGCGAAATCGATCCGGATGAATATCAAGGCTTCGCCTTCGGCCTCGGCGTCGAACGTATGGCAATGCTGAAGTACGGTATTCCTGATCTTCGCACTTTCTTTGATGCGGATCTCCGTTGGTTGAAACATTACGGGTTTGTGCCCTTGGAAGCGCCCAGCCTTGTGCGGGGGCTTAGCTGATGAAATTCACTCTGTCCTGGCTGCGGGACCATCTCGACACGGACGCGTCGCTTGAGGAAATCACGGACCGGCTCACCATGCTCGGGCTGGAAGTGGAAGAGGTCGTGGACCGGTCGGCGGAATTTGCGGCATTTAAGTCTGCCTTGGTGGTTGAGGCAAAGCCGCACCCGGACGCGGATCGGCTCCAGGTTTGCACGGTGGATACGGGAACCGAGAAACTTCAGGTAGTGTGTGGTGCGCCGAACGCACGGGCTGGCCTGAAAGGTGTTTTTGCGCCGTCGGGTGCTTTTATTCCGGGCCTTGGCATTGAGCTTAAGAAAGCAAAAATTCGCGGCGTTGAATCGACCGGCATGTTGTTATCCGAGAAAGAATTGGAATTATCAGACGAGCATGACGGCATTATCGAACTGCCTGATGACACTGCGGTAGGTGTCCCGTTTGCTGAGATTATGGGCTTCGACGACCCCATGATAGAACTCGCTATTACGCCAAACCGGGGTGACTGCTTGGGTGTTCGTGGTGTGGCACGGGATCTGGCGGCGGCCGGACTCGGCACGTTGAAACCGCTTGATGACAGCGCTGTAGACGGTGGAAATGACTCGTCCGTTCAATGGTTCCGTGATTTTCCGAAGGATGCGGAAGATGCTTGCCCGATGGTGGTTGGACGTACGTTTAAAAACGTCAAGAACGGTCCCAGCCCCAAATGGATGCAGGACCGGCTGACGGCAATTGGTCTACGACCGATTTCGGCGCTGGTCGATATCACCAATTACGTGAGCTACGATCTTGGGCGCCCGTTGCATGTTTTCGATATCGCAAAAGTTAAGGGCGATCTCACCATGCGGCTGTCCAAACAAGGCGAGAAGATTGAAGCGCTCGACGATGAGACATACTCGCTCGAAGACGCCATGACCGTTATTGCCGATGAGGTGGGTGTTCAAGGGATTGCTGGCGTGATGGGAGGCCTTGCGTCTGGCTGCACCGAGACGACGACGGATGTTTTCCTGGAGGTTGCGCTATTCGATCCAATCCGCACGGCGACGACGGGCCGGAAACTCGGCATTGAATCTGACGCACGCTACCGCTTCGAACGGACCGTAGACCCCCAGTCGGTTGTGTGGGGCACGGAAGTGGCAAGCCGGATGATTTTAGAATTATGTGGTGGCGAAGCGAGCAAATTAACGGTTGCCGGTGAATTACCCGCTGCAGGAGATCCCATCGCGCTCCGGGTTGATCGTCTTAAAAAATTCGGTGGCATTGAGATGGATGCGAAACGGGCTGGTGGCATTCTGCAAGATTTGGGGTTTGCCGTTGAGGCCAGTGGCGATGTGCTTAACGCAACGCCGCCCAGTTGGCGCCCTGATGTGGAAGGCGAACATTGTTTGGTGGAAGAGGTGCTGCGGGTATTCGGCTATGACGAAATCCCAACCGTACCGATGGAACGCGAAAGTGTTTTGCCGAAACCCATTCTGACACCGCGTCAGCGTCATGCGGCGTTTGCCAAACGTGCCTTGGCGGGCCGCGGCATGATGGAAGCGGTGACTTGGTCCTTTATATCGTCGAGCCATGCGCCGTTGTTTGGCGGTGGCGATGCGGCGCTGCAATTAGACAATCCGATCAGTAGCGATCTCGATGCGATGCGACCTTCGTTGCTGGCTAACCTTTTGTCGGCTGCTGGCCGAAATGCAGATCGCGGCTTTCCGGATTTGGCGATTTTTGAATTGGGGCCGGCTTTCCGGAATGATACGCCGGACGGCCAGGATTTAATGGTCGGCGGGTTGCGCCACGGCAGCGCCATTGGCCGCCATTGGCAGGAGACCGCCCGGCCGGTCGATGCCTTTGATGTTAAGGCCGATGCGTTGGCGGTGTTGGCCGCCTGCAATGCGCCAACCGGCAGTTTACAGGTTAGCACCGACGCGCCTGCTTGGTACCATCCGGGCCGCTCCGGTGCTCTAAGGTTGGGGCCGAATGTCCTTGCGTGGTTTGGCGAAATTCACCCGAAAGTGTTACGCATCTTGGACGTAAAAGGGCCTGCGTCCGGCTTCGAAATTTTTCTGGACGCCATTCCACTGCCTAAAGGCAAAACCTCCAAGAGCCGTTCGGCGCTTGACGCGTCGCCCTTTCAGCCGGTCACTCGTGATTTCGCCTTTGTGGTCGCCCACGAGGTAGCCGCAGATGCACTCGCCAGGGCCGCCCAAGGGGCTGACAAAAAACTCATCGAGACGGTTGGTATTTTCGATGTGTTTGAGGGTGCCTCATTAGGTGAGAATAAAAAATCCATTGCCATTCAGGTTACGTTGCAGCCGCGCGCTCACACGCTGACGGATGAAGAAATCGACGCGGTGGCTGACAAAGTGGTCGCCAATGTGACAAAGCAGACCGGCGGCACCTTACGGTCTTAAACCCCCTTCAATCTGGCTGCTTTTCCAGTTCTGTTGGAGCCTGTGAGTCTGTCTATAGCGCTGGCCTCGGAATAGGGTTGAGACCCCCTACATCTAGTATTCTCCCCAAAAAACGCCCTCAAAGGTTAGTTTTTAACTCACTTTGAGTTAACGCAATGATTCGGCCCTCTAATGCCCGGAAAATGGGGGCAAAAATCGGCCGAATCAACTTCATTTGCAGTTGACGAATGGCGGCGAATCGGTCAGCTTGAATCGACCTTTCGATTGAGAAAAATTCGATGCCGCCTATCCGCGAACGCAAACACTCCTACGTGGTTCCCTGCTCGTCCGAATTTCGCGATGCGATTACCGTTCTCGCCGATACGCGCGGCGTCAATGTGGCCGATATTGCGCGCTCGGTAATGCTGGTCGTGCCGACGGAAACCATTCAGGCATGTCCCGATCCAGGTGAGCCGCCGGCGGGCGACCGCGAAGCCGTCGTGCTTAAATCCGGTCCCAGTGAAGGCAAGCCATGGCGGCGAAAGCCTCGGCTTCAGGTGCGGTTGCCCAAAGGCTATGCGGTTGCAGATATTCGCCGGGCCCTCGGGTTAGCGCTCGCGATGGATCTTGGGGATGTTGCGGTAACTTTGGAAGATGGCCGGTCCCCACGTGCGCGGGATCGCTTGCGGGAAGCACGGAGCGATATGGATCGCCTGCGTGGCGCGTTAACAGCGCTGGCCTATTCGCCGATTGAGCGTGGCGTCGAAACTTATGCTGATGCCTTATATGTGTTGGGATTTCATCCTCATGCGCGTCCGAGCCAAGATGATATCAAAGCGCGGTTCCGCGTGTTGGCAACAATTTATCATCCGGACGCAATGTTTGGCGACACGGACAGAATGAGCCAGCTAAACGACGCAATTGCGTTTCTTCGTCGCCGAGCGGCTTAGACGAGCGGCTTTATCGGGCATCGTTGACTCTCATTCCTCAAAACCAAGGCTAAGAAAAATGGCTGATCTTTCACCAACCGAAGAACGATTACAGGAAATTTTCCCAGGCGGGCGCATGACGAAAAATGCATTGGCCGAGGATATCAATTTCGTCATTTGCGAAGGCAAGGGCGCGCGGGTTCTGGGGACAGACGGTGATTGGCGCATTGATTATGTGTGTGGCGCGGGCGCATTGGTGCTGGGCCATGCCTATCCGGAAATAGTAGAGGCGGTACGCGATCAAGCGTCAAAGGGTACGCACTTCTTTGGCCTGGTGAATGACAAGGCGCTGGAGTTGGCCGAAGAGCTCGTCGCGGCCATTCCCTGCGCGGACCGAGTGATATTCACGACCACCGGGTCGGAGGCGACTTATTACGCTATGCGGTTTGCCCGGGCTTTTACGGGTCGTGATGTGATTTTAAAGTTCGAAGGCGGTTACCATGGTAATCACGATTATTCGAATATCAGCGTCGCCCCGGATGCAGCGTCTAATTATCCGTCCGGGCAACCGGACGCTCTGGGCATTCCAGAAGGCGCGCAAAATTCGATCATTGTAGCGCCCTTTAATGATCTAGAAGCGGCGGCGCGTATCATCAAAGAACATAAGGATGTGCTCGCTGGTGTAATTGTTGAGCCGGTGCAGCGCGTCATTTTTCCCAATGACGGGTTTTTGCAGGGATTGCGCGACCTGTGTGACGAGGCGAATGTTTTGCTGCTGTTCGATGAAGTGGTCACCGGCTTCCGGCTCGCTTATGGCGGCGCTCAGGAATTTTATGGGGTGAAGCCGGATTTGGCGTCTTACGGAAAGATTATGGGTGGCGGCTTGGCATTGGGCGCTGTTGGCGGGCGTGAGGATATTTTGTTGCACGCGAACCCGGGAATTGTCGGAGACAGTAAAGGGACCGCTATTAGTGGCACCCTGCATGGCAATCCGTTGAGTGCCGCCGCTGGTTTGGCGTGTTTGAAAGTCTTAAAGGACCTGAACCCCTACCAGCAATTACGCGATCACGGACAAGCGGTCCGCACCGCGTTTCAAGAGGTGCTTGATCGCCACAATCTCGGCATTCGTGTTATTGGTCGCGAATCTTGGTGGCAATTCTTTGCGAGCGACCGGGAGCCCGTGGATTACGCCGATTTCCTCAATGCGGATATGGCGAAAACGAAGGCACTGGATATGGCATGGAGCCGGGAAAAAGTGTTTGTCATGCCGAACACGCGCCGGTTCGTTTCCATTGTCCATACGGATGAAGAATTGGATGAGGCGGTAACGGCGCTGGACGCGGCCTGCAGAGCTATTGTTTAGGGGCGGCGCGTTCAATGGATCCTGAACGGGTCGGCCCACACACATTGAAGGCGGCGCAATTTGCCGCCGACCTTACGTACGAGGACATTCCCGAAGACGTCCTTCATTTCGCAAAACGCTCCATTCTCGATGGGATCGGCTGCGCGGTGCGCGGGACAACCATGGAGGCCGGCCAGTGCATTCTCGACTATGTGGCCGCCCACGGTGGGGATAGTGATGAGGCGACGATTTGGGGTGCCGGACAAAAGGTCAACGCCAGGCTTGCAGGCCTTGCGAACGGCGCACTCGCACAAACCCCTAACACTGGCGACGACCATCATGCGAGCGGCATTCATACGAATTACCTGATGCCGCAGACGGCAATCGCGTTGGCGGAACGCCATAGGTTGAGCGGGCGTGATGTATTAACGGCCTATGTCGCCGAAAACGAGGTGGCAGTCCGAGCTGCCATGGCAACACATGTTTTGGCGGAGGGCGGCTACTTCAACGGTGAAGGTCGTGGCTGGCAGTCGACCGGTTGTTTGGGCCCGATTGGGACATCCGTGACTGCGGCAAAAATGCTGGGTCTTCCGCTTGCCCAAATGATTCAAGCGATTGTCCTGGGCGGCACCCAATTGGGCGGCGTCTACAGACCTGCCGGGTCTTTTATGGGTAAAACCTTGATGGCCGGGAAAGCGGTTGCGGCGGGCATTGAAAACGCGGATATCGCGAGCACAGGGTTTATCGCCGGCTATCGGCTTTACGAAGAGGGCCTCTGTTTCGGCTCCGGCATCATCTCCCCGGCCCATGAAATTGAAAAAACGTCAGCCGGTTTGGGCGAGAAATGGGAAACGCCCAACGGCGATTTCTGCATTTACCCGACGAAAAAGACATTCAATACAAATATGGACGCGCTACTGCACATTTTACGAACCGAAAAAATTTCGTTCGACGCCATCGAGGAAATTCGTGTGCTCACGGCCTACGGAGACGCTCATGTGCCGAAAGAAATCACCGCCATCGACAATGCCACCGAAGCCTTCAACAACCTTCGCTACGTCATTGCCGCGGCGGCCTTTGACGGCGATTTCTGGTTTGAGCAGTTGGAAGAAGATCATTTCACCAACCCCGCGCTTCTAGAATTTGCCCGTAAGCGGGTCAAGATTGTCGCCGATGCTGAATTGGAAGCGATGCGTCCACACCGTTGGGCCGGCGCTATTGAGCTCATTACGAAAGACGGACACAAACATTATCATCGGGTTGATATTCACAAAGGCGAACATGAAAATCCGCTTAGCGATGGGGAACTCGAAGCCAAGTTTCGCCGGTCTGCTTCCTTCTTATCTGAAAAGCAGCAGCGCGATGCCGCTACCGCCGTCTGGCACCTGGAAGAGTTGGATAGCGTGAAGGATCTCACCAGGTCGCTCGGGGCTTAATAGTGTAGCCCTGGATTGACTCACCCAACCCTACAACCGCACACTAATTGGTGAAGTTTGTAGAAAACTACCCGACGCGTCGATGGCTTGCGGTCGCCCGTGGATTAAAAAAATAAACAAACGCCTTTTTGCCGAGAAATCAGGAGCCGGTTCCACGGTTGGCGCTCTTTCCTGTTCGTATCTTTGTTCAATGTATTGAAAGAGAGAAAATTATGTCCTTAATCCAAAAAATCGGAATTCTATCGGCTGCGGCAATTGCTGCGGCCAGCTTTGTGACACCGGTATCGGCATTTTCGCTGAAAGATAAGAAAGTCACGATCATTGTTCCCTACCGTGAAGGTGGTGGCACGGATACGATGGCGCGCATTTTTCAACCGTTCCTGCAAAAGTATCTGCCGGGCAACCCGAACATTCTAGTGCTGAACCAACCGGGCGGCGCGGGGTCGAAAGCATCGAATAAATTTGAGCGTACCGCACCGAAAGACGGCACGATGATCATCGGCGTGTCCACATCGGCGCTGGTTGCCTACACGCTGAAAGCCAAAAAGGTGAAGTACAATTTGCGGGCTTGGCGACCAATGATCCTGATGCCGCGCGGTGGTGTCATTTACTCTAATCCAAAACTCTCTGGTGTTGTGGGTCACGGGAAAGACGTTGCGGGCGATATCAAAAAGCTGCGGAAAACTGCAGGGCTTGTCATGGGGACGAAAAATCCCGTCGATTCCGGCCTGCGCGGCACATTGGCCTATGCGCTTCTCGGTATTACGCACGATATTACGTTTGGGCTCAGCACGTCTAAGCAACGCAAGGCCTATCACCGTAACGAGCTCAGCCTCAATTATGACAATGTGGGTCCCTATATTAAGAAAGTTAAAAAGTACGAGAAAAAGGGAACCGTTGCGCCGATCATGACATTCGGCTTTCTGGATTCTAAAGGTAACGTCCAGCGCGACCTGACCTACAACAACTTGCCGACGGTACCGGAAGCCTATGAAGCGGTGAATGGTAAGAAGCCATCGGGCCCGATGTATGAGGCTTGGAAAAACTTTATGGCTATGGGCGTCAACGCTTCCAAAGCTTTGGCATTGCCCGCGGGCACGCCCGATGCGGTCTTTGACGGCTGGATGACAGCCATCAAGAAAATCGATGCAGATCCGAAGTTTCAGAAAATTGCCGGCAAACGGTTTGGTAAGCTGCCCCGCTCCTTAGGTGCGGATGCGGCAAACATCCTACGGAAAGCGACAACCATGAAACCGGAAGTGCGTGCGTGGATGAAAAAATGGATCAAAGACAAGCACGACATGAACATCTAGTTCGACTGAACTGAAAAATCAGGTCCGGCGCTGAAAGGTGCCGGACCTTTTTTTATGTCGCGTGAAGCTGGGTGTTGGCTTAGCCGCGCTCGATCAATTTATCGGCGCTGAGCGTCTGTGCTCCCGCCGTGGGACACCACATGGATTTGCCACCAGCACCGCCGGCAATAACGACGACCAAATCCTCGGGCCGGTTTATGATCGGCACCATGGATTCCGGATCGCTTTGGTCCACCTCTTCGGGGAAAAACGGACCATGCGACTTGCCGCGGCCTTCTACGAGCCGCCAGGGCTGGCGGGCTTGTTCGTAGACTTTCTGGCGGACGGTTTCTTTGGTCCAGCCGCCTGCCCGGAAGTACTCTGCGTGTTCCGGACAGATCACCAACACGGGTTCACCTTGGGAATAAAGATTGTTACAGCCGAGCGTCGCCATGGAGTCTGCAAAGACTTCTAGAATATCCTCCGGCGCGGTGCGCATGTTCTCGGTCATGCTGTGGGGCGCCTCGCATTGCACCACGGTGACTACGCTGTCATCCGATTTATAGCCTCGGTCAACATGGATAGGATCCCACGGATTGGCGGTCTGATGTTCGGCGATGCAATAGGTGAATTTGCCGGGGTGGGCATGTTGCGCGAAATCGACGACGGCCGGGATGGCGCCACCTAGGTTCAGGTGTGTGAGCCTAAGCGCGCGACCGATCGTGGCGTTTGATCGCCAACCGGGACCGAAACAGCCATTGCCGTAATTTATGTTGAGCTCTTTAACGATGGGACCGCTGACGATGAGCAGCGGCGCTGCCGCATGCGTTGTGGTCTGGCGGTGGTGAAGGCCATAGCGTTCCTCCAACGTTGCTTCCAGGGCGGCGACAATTACCGGTAGGTACTCAGGCTTAGCACCGGCCATCACCGCATTGATCGCGACTTTTCGGAGCGTGGCCTTGCCTTGGAAAGGCGGCACTTCGCCAATTAAGGTATCCGGGTCGCGCCACGGCATGCCGGTCAGCATTTTGTCGATGCGCTCCTCGGTGGGGGGAATAATCGGCAAACCGTCCGTCCAACCTTTTTCGTAGAAATGGTCGTTAACCAGTTCCAGGTCGTCCGGCAGACGGATCTCCCCGGACAAAAGTTCATTGATCGGTTTTACCGCCATTTATTTTCCTATCGTGCGACCGCGTGTTCGGGCAGCGGAAAATCTTTTCCAGTGAACTCTGCCGCCAGTACATCGTTCGGTGTCGTCAGAATTCGAACCACTTCGGACGCGGCATCTCTGCCTCGCCCTCTAACCACATCCAAATCCCGGTGGCCGAGCGGATGGGGTAGTAGATGAATAGGCAGGCCCGGATAATCGAGTTGGCTGGATACCGCCTGCGCTAACGTGCAAAAAGAACAGCTAATCAGTGTAACGGTTGGGATCCCTTGGGCTTCAAGGGCCACGGCGTCATGGACGCTCCACGGAGAGGACGAGCCTCAATGACCGACACCACTGACGGCAACGTCGACAGACGACGCCATTTGATCAATGAAGGGTGCTGCTTTCGAGGGAAAGCCTTTGCGCCAAAACACGACTTCACCGACACCGTGATCGTTTTCAAGGGTTTCGCACAGGCCTTCCATGACATGGTCGGTAAATTCTTTACCGTTGTCTAAAAGACCGATTTTAAGCCCCTTCAAACTATTTATTCGTGGTGCCAGCGTCATCGGTGGCACATCCCGAACGTCGATGGGAATGTGAACCTGTATTTCCGACATAGCATCTATCCTTTGTAAGGATTCATGAGCTTGGTACGGTCAGATGGTGCAGACCGTCGATTAACTATAACTGAAATTACTGATTATCCAACCTGGTGTGATGGGATAGTACGCAAAGACAGATGCGTTAGGCTCATTGACTCCTGCGACATTCTGACCCCACAATATGGGTAAGCGTCTTAAAAAGGTTGAATCCGTCGCGGATGAATTTGCCGTGCATGGGCATTAAAAAAACGAAAAAGACGCCGTTGCGCCGAGTCATACTCGGGGGCAGATTTAATTTGAGATAGCCTCTTGGTAAGCGACGTCGGACGTATTGTATCAACGGTCCAAGCTTAGGGAGGACATGTATGTCTATCACAAACAAAATTGGATTAGTGTCAGCGGCGGCATTTGCGGCAGCGGCATTTGTGACGCCGGCAGCGGCGTTTACGCTCAAAGACAAAAAAGTGACCTTTATCGTGCCTTATAAAGAAGGTGGTGGCACGGATACCATGTCGCGTATTTTCCAGCCTTTCCTGCAGAAGTATCTGCCGGGCAACCCGACTATTTTGGTTCTGAACCAGCCGGGTGGCGCGGGCTCGAAGGCGTCGAATAAGTTCCAACGCGAGGGACGCACCGATGGCACCATGATCATTGCCATTTCATCTTCGGCGCTGACCGCTTACACGATGCGGGCTAAAAAGGTGAAGTATGACGTTCTGTCATGGAATCCGGTTATTTTGATTCCGCGCGGTGGTGTCATGTATGCCAACCCGAAACACACGGGCATCGTTGGCCACGGCAAGGATGTGGTCGCCGATATTAAAAAACTTCAAAAAGCCAAAGGGCTGGTGAATGGTACTAAAAATCCGGTTGATGCCGGACTGCGTGGCACGCTGGCTTATGCGCTGATGGGAATCACGCACGACACGACGTTCGGTCTCAGCACATCGAAACAGCGTAAGGCTTATCATCGCGACGAAATCTCGTTGAACTACGATGCGACGGGTCCGTACATCAAGAAAGTTGCAAAATACGAGAAAAAAGGCACCGTCGCGCCGTTTGTGGCGTTCGGCTATTTCGACAAGAATGGGAAGATTCAGCGCGACCTGACGTTCCCGAACTTGCCGACGATCGAAGAAGCGGTGACCAAGCTTCATGGCAAAGCCCCGTCCGGGCCGATGTGGGAAGCGTTTAAGAACTTTATGGGTATTGGTGTAAACGCATCGAAGGCGATTGCTCTGCCGAAGGGCACAACAGCTGAAGTTGTCGCGGTTTATCAAAAGGCGGTTAAAGAGATCGCTGCCGATCCTAAGTTCAAAAAGATCGCGGAAAAACGATTTGGTAAATTGCCGATTGCCTTTGGTGAGGATGCCAAGCGGATCCTTCGTGACGCAACGACGATGAAACCTGAAACCCGTAAATGGATGAAGAAATTCATCAAAGACAAATACGACGTGAATATTTAAGCGAGTGTTTTTCGACCGGCGCCCTCGGGCGCCGGTCTTTTTTTCCATTTATCGATAAAAAATAAATTTTAGGGAGGGTGGTCCCATTTCAATCGAAGAAGCTGCCTCACGGGCATTAGCCACGATTTTCACTTGGCACCACATGGCGGCCCTTTGGGGCGGTGTGTTGATCGGCCTCACAATGGGCATTCTGCCCGGCCTCGGCGGTACCGCGGGCCTGGCGCTCATTCTCCCTTTCCTCTACGGCGCAGAGCCGTCTGTTGCGTTGGCAATGATGATCGGTTTGCAGTCGGTGACAGTGACATCGGATACATTTCCATCCGTCTTGATGGGGATACCGGGGACGTCGGGAAGTCAGGCGACGGTGGTCGATGGGTTTCCCATGGCAAAAAAAGGCGAGGGTGCTCGGGCGCTTGCGGCGGCCTTTATTTCTTCAATGTTTGGCGGGCTATTCGGTGCGGCAGTTTTGTCAGTCGCAATCTTTTTCGCAATTCCTTTGCTCGAAAATATCGGCTTTGGCGAGCAGATGATGCTGATCGTCCTGGCGCTGACCATGATTGGTATGCTGACCGGATTGAGCCCGGTCAAAGGGTTCGCCTGTTGCGGTATGGGGCTCATGTTGGGCGCCATTGGGGCGGCCCCTATGATGGGGGATCTCCGGCTTACCTTCGGCACGGAATATCTCATTGATCAAATTCCCCTGGTCATCATGGGGCTTGCCATGTTTGCAACGCCGGAGATTATTGATCTTCTGCGTCGCCAATGGGCAATTTCTGAGACTGAGGAATTGGGCGCTGGTTGGAAGCAGGGCTTCTTCGACTGGTGCGGCAATTGGTGGCTGTCGTTACGGTGCGCGGCGATCGGTTGCTTGGTCGGTGCGTTGCCTGGTTTGGGCGGCACGGTGATTGACTGGATCGCTTACAGCCACGCCATCCAGACCACCGACAATAAAGAAAGTTACGGCACCGGCGATGTGCGCGGTGTCATTGCACCGGAATCAGCAAATAATGCCAAAGAAGGCGGCGCCCTCATCCCGACGATTTTGTTCGGCATACCGGGTTCGGGCAGTATGGCCATTCTGCTTGGCGGATTCATCCTAATCGGCATTGAGCCGGGTGTAGAATTGGTTACGGACCAACTCAATCTCGTCTACATCATGATCTGGTCTGTCGCACTCGCCAATGTACTGGGAGCGGGTCTCAGCACGGCATTGGCCGGCCAATTGGCGAAAATAACGCTCATACGCTATGTGCTGGTGGCGCCCTTTATGTTCGGGTTGATCTTTTTCGCCGCCTTCCAGGCGACACGGGACTGGGGTGACATTATCGCCTTGTTTATTGCCAGTGCGCTCGGCGTTTATATGAAGCGTTTTGGTTGGCCGCGCCCGGCGATGCTGATTGGCTTTGTGTTGGCCGAAAAAGTGGAGGCCTCCGTCTACCACGCGGTCAAAACCTATGGTTTTACGTTCCTGGAGCGGCCGATCGTGATTGGCTTAGCGGTTTTGACCGTCCTGTCGCTTATTGCGGCAGCGAAGTTTAAGCCGCCATTGCCGCACATGCCCGAAGACGGACCGCACACGCACATAAACAGGCGTCCACAGATTGTTTTTTACGCCATTGTGAGTGTCTTTACGCTCGTGCTGTTGGGGAATTCTTTTACGGTGACCTGGCTATCGGGCCTTTATCCGCAAGTTGCTTGCGGCCTCACCATCGCGTTCCTCATTCCGCTTGGGTACAAGCTCTTTAGCCGACAGACACCCGACGCGGTGTTTTATGATTCCGAGCGTGAACAATTCAACGAACATATGACCTATCGGTCGTCCGAGCATTATCTTGGTTGGTTGCTGGTACTGATTGCGGCGGCTGCGGTGGCCGGTTTTGTGATCGGCGTCGCAACCTTCACCTACGTTTTCTTGAGGGTCAAAGGCGGTGTGCGGCATGCCTACTGTGCGCTCAACTCATTCATCTTTATCTGCGTGTTGGGTACCGTCCAGCATTTCATGACGCTCGAATATCCGCGCGGTGTGTTGCAGCTCTATTTAGGTGTCAATTTACCGTGGCCGTTTCAATAGAAGGGCAGGGGTCCTTAGGCTAGGGTCCTAGGTTAAAACAAGGCGATCAATCGCCGGAACTGAAGGAGTGCTGGCCATTTCTGTCGAAGAAGCTGCGCTAAAAGCGCTGTCGACCGTCTTCACCTGGGATCATCTCTTGGCCTTGTGGGGCGGGGTCCTGTTGGGGCTGACAATGGGTATTTTGCCGGGTCTTGGTGGTACTGCCGGACTGGCGATTATTCTGCCGTTTCTGTTCGGCACCGAGCCGTCCTTGGCTTTGGCCATGATGATCGGCTTGCAGTCCGTCACCACCACGTCCGACACCTTTCCCTCTGTCTTGATGGGCATTCCCGGGACCGCAGGCAGCCAGGCGACGGTGGTCGACGGCTTTCCCATGTCGAAAAAGGGCGAAGGCGCCCGGGCTTTGTCGGCGGCTTTTATATCTTCGATGTTCGGCGGCCTGTTCGGGGCTGCGGTACTGTCCTTCGCAATCTTTTTTGCCATTCCGATTTTGCACACGATCGGCTTCGGCGAACAGATGATGCTAATTCTCTTAGCGCTCACCATGGTCGGTATGTTGACCGGGCTGAACCCCATCAAGGGCTTCGCCAGCTGTGGTTTGGGGCTCATGATTGGGGCACTTGGCGCATCGCCCATGACCGGCGAAGTGCGGCTTTCCTTCGATACGGTTTATCTGATCGAACCGGTCCCGCTTGTGGTCATCGGGTTAGCCATGTTCGCAACGCCGGAGATTGTCGACTTGCTACGGCGCCAGTGGGCAATTTCGAAAAGCCAGAAGCTCGGGTCCGGCTGGACGCAAGGGTTTTGGGATTGGTGTGATAATTGGTGGTTATCACTTCGTTGTGCGTTCATCGGCTGCTTGGTGGGCGCGTTGCCTGGCCTGGGCGGCACGGTTATCGATTGGATTGCCTATAGCCACGCCATACAAACGACCGAGAATAAAGAAAGCTACGGCACCGGGGATGTGCGCGGTGTGATCGCACCGGAATCCGCCAATAACGCCAAAGAAGGCGGTGCGTTGATTCCAACCATTCTGTTCGGCATTCCCGGCTCGGGCGGTATGGCGATCTTGCTTGGCGGGTTCATTTTAATTGGCATTGAGCCGGGGATTGAATTGGTCACCGACCAGCTGGATTTGGTCTATGTGATGATCTGGTCGATTGCCATTGCCAATGTTGTGGGCGCCGGCTTGTGCACCCTATTGGCCGGGCAATTAGCGAAAATCACGCTGATTCGTTACGTGTTGGTTGCCCCTTTCATGTTCGGCATCGTCTTTTTCGCCGCCTTTCAGGCGACACGTGACTGGGGCGACTTAGTCGGCCTGTTCATATTGAGTTCACTTGGCGTCTATATGAAGCGGTTCGGCTGGCCTCGGCCGGCCATGCTGATCGGCTTTGTGCTTGCCGAAAAGGTTGAGGAATCTGTATATCACGCGATCAAAACCTATGGCCTTAGCTTCTTCGAACGGCCGGTGGTTATTTTGTTGCTCGTCTTCACGATTGGGTCTGTTATCGCGGCGGCTAAATTCAAGCAGCCCTTACCCGAAATGCCTGAGGACGGTCCGCATACGCATATCAGGCCGTGGCCACAATGGGTGTTTCTTGGCGCTGTCTTCGGATTTACGATGTTATTGCTGCATGATGCCACCCAACATAATTGGCTAACGGATATTTATCCGCAGGTGGCATGCGGCGTGACTTTGTTCTTCTTGATCCCGCTCGCATTGCAAATGTATTTCACCAAGCGACCGCATTCGGTGTTTTACGATTCCGAACGCGAAGAGTTTAGCGAACACGTGACCTACCGAACCAGCGAACATTATATGGCCTGGTTACTGTTGATGTTGTTGGTGTCGGCGCTGGTGGGCTTCGTGATCGGCATCGCGGCCTACACTTATATATTCATTCGGGTGAAAGGCGGCGTTCGCCACTTCTATTGCGCTCTCAATTCCTTTGGCTTTGTATGCTTGTTAGGAACGATTCAGCATTTTATGACGCTGGAATACCCGCGCGGCGTGCTGCAATGGTATTTCAAAGTGAATCTGCCCTGGCCCTTTCAATAGATGTTTTTCGGGCCTAGGCGAATTGCGCCTCGAGTTCTGCGATAACTGTCTCAAGCGGTTTCACGTCGGCCAGCTTCATGTCCATGTCGAACAAGCTGGCGCGATGGGTAGTTTCACTTAAATCGCTGCAGCCATCTTCAATGACGGTCACGCGGAAATTGAGCGCGAACGCGTCGGTGACGCTGGCGCGGACACAGCCGCTCGTGGTCATGCCGCACACGATGAGCGTGTCGATGGCGTTGTAGCGAAGCCAGGCATCAAGCGGCGTACCAAAAAAAGCTGAGCCTTTGTTTTTATAGACAACCACATCCTCTTCCGTTGGCGCGTAGGAGGCCGGCCATTCGTCTGCATAGGCATCGTAGGCAATGCCGGGATCATTGTTTTTGGGCGTTCGCAGCGTTTCGTAGCGATTATTACGCATGCCCATTTTGACCCGATGATCCCGTTTGTCGCGCCGCACGTAATAGAGTGGCAATCCCAACCGCCGAAATGTCGCTGTAATCCCGGCAATGGTTGTTTCCAATGCTTCCGGGTCGAGGGCAGCGCAGAAAGGATATTTGGGGTCGATGAATAAGTTGTGGCTATCCACATTCAACAGTGCGGGCCGTTTACCGTAGCCGATGTTCGCGCCATGCCCGGCGGCTCGGTAACGCCCGGCATCCTCTGGCGATATGAAACCTGACCATTTTTCTAATTTTCCCATCGAGCGAACCCCATAATTTCCATGCCCGTATTCATTCTACCATGTATCGGACGAGTGTTTGGAACGTCCCCCAATTAGGTAAACACACAGCGAAGGGGGCGCATATTTTCTGTTTGTATATGCCATCGGCCAGGAGGGGTTTTCAAATTGACAGTCGAGTATCGCGACTAGAACCGGTAAAACGATAGAGTCTCGATAATAGTGAAACCGCGCGCCTGGCCATGACTCCGTGCCTGGCCTTGCCCTATTAAAGTCAAGGGCATTTCAGTTCTTGACACTTTGGTGGATTCTGCAAAAATTAACGCACCAATACGGCAATATTACCGTCTGTGGGAGGGTTGCCGGTGGTATTCGGCATTTTGTTCAGGGACAAAAATAATGACCTGAGCAAAAAGTACGCTGGAACCATCCTTTGCCATTTAGGCGAAGAGCCTGCCCGCGGCAGTATTAGGGAGGCATAATATGTCTGTACGTAAACTTATGGCTGCTGCCGCATTAGGCGGTGGTGTAGCTTTGGCGCCCATGGCGGCGTCCGCTGCTGATTTTAGCGGCAAAACCGTTACCATTATTGTTCCGTTTAAAGAAGGCGGTGGCGCAAGCCGTTATGGCCGCACATGGCAACCGTTCCTGCAGCAGTATCTGCCGGGCAATCCGAAGGTTGTGGTTCTCAACAAGCCGGGCGGTAGCTCGATCTTGGGTGCGAACTATTTCCAAAAGCAAAAAGGCGATGGCCTGACGCTTCTGACGTGTTCTACGTCGACCATGACGAGCTTCTTGTTCGGTGGCAAAAAAGTTAAGTACGATCCGAACAGCTGGCGCATTGTTGTGGCCAACCCGCTTGGCACGGCGATTTATGCACGTGGCGATCAAACGGGCGTCACTGGCAAAGATGTAGGCAAGGACGTTCAAGCGCTTCGTAAAGCGAACCTCGTGTTCGGTGCGAAGAACAAAACTTCCGCTGAGCTTCGTGCTTTCTTGGCCTTTGATCTGCTGGGCTACTTCCCGAAGCCGGTTTTCGGTCTCTCCACAGGCAAGCAACGTAAAGCGATCCTGCGCGGCGAGCTGAACATCAACTACGACAGTGCGGCGAAGTACAATAAGTCCGTCACGAAGTGGGTCAAAAAGGGTGACGTCACACTCATTATGAACCTCGGCGTGTTGCAGCCAGATGGAACAGTCATCAAAGATCCGTTCTTGGGTGACAAAAGCCCGGGCGTGTTAGAAGCCTATAAGGCTGTCAACGGTGGCAAAAGTCCGTCTGGTACCCATTGGGAAGTCATGAAGAACTTCATCGCCATGGGCGTGAGTGCTTCGAAGTCGATGGCGTTACCGAAGGGCACGTCTGACGACGTTTACGCGACCTATCTCGACACCTTCAAAAAGATTTATAAGGATCCGAAGTTCCAGAAAATCATTGCGAAGGATATGGGTAAGTATCAGGAATCATTTGGTAAGGACGCACAAAACGTGATCAAGTTCGCTACCACAATGTCACCTGCGAATAAAAAATGGATGAACGCTTGGATTGAAAAGAAATTCGGCGGCGCTTCCTAAGTCTTGTTACGGACCGGCGCCTAACCCGCGCCGGTCCTTCTTTTTTTTGTGCTTTTTTAAGGTATTAAGACTTACTTAACGTTTCGTATCGGGAGGGTGGACCAATTTCAATCACTGAAGCAGCGCTATCCGCGCTATCGCAGATTTTCACCATCACACACATACTCGCGCTGGCGGGCGGTGTGTTTTTGGGCCTCTGTGTCGGTATCCTGCCTGGCCTTGGTGGCACGGCGGGTCTTTCGTTAATTCTGCCCTTCTTATTCGGTGTTGAACCGAGTTTGGCACTGGCCATGATGATCGGCCTCCAGTCGGTGACGGCGACGTCCGATACCTTCCCCTCTGTCTTGATGGGAATACCGGGGACGGCGAGTTCCCAGGCGACTGTGATGGACGGTTTCCCCATGTCAAAACGGGGCGAAGCGGCGCGGGCACTGTCCGCTGCGTTTGTTTCTTCCATGTTCGGTGGCCTTTTCGGTGCTGCTGTGCTTTCGGTGGCGGTGTTCTTCGCCATTCCACTTATTCTCGCGATGGGTTTCGCTGAGCAACTAATGTTGATCGTGCTCGCTCTGACTATGATCGGCATGTTGACCGGCACCAGCGTAACAAAAGGCTTAGCCGCTTGTGTGCTTGGCTTGGCGCTCGCCGTCCTTGGGCCGGCACCAATGACCGCTGAGTTACGGATGGGCTTTTTGGACCTGGGTACTGGCTATTTCCTCGACACGGTCAAACTCGTGGTTGTCGGTCTCGCCATGTTTGCGTTGCCTGAAATCGTCGACCTTCTCCGCCGGCATTGGACCATCTCTGAAGATGGTGCGCTCGGCGACATCAAGGGCGGCTGGGGACAAGGCGTCAAGGATTGGGCCAAGAACTGGTGGTTGTCGCTACGCTGCGCGGCGATTGGTTGTCTGGTCGGTGCGCTGCCGGGCCTTGGTGGCTCGGTGGTTGATTGGATCGCCTACGGCCATGCCATTCAAACGACGGACCGGAAAGACGATTACGGCACCGGTGATGTGCGCGGCGTGATTGCACCAGAATCGGCGAATAACGCGAAAGAAGGCGGTGCCCTGGTGCCGACCCTTCTGTTCGGTATTCCCGGTTCGGGCAGTATGGCTATTTTGTTGGGCGGTTTTGTGTTGATCGGCATTGAGCCGGGCGTCGACATGGTGACCGAACAGCTTGATCTCGTCTATGTGATGATTTGGTCGGTTGGTCTTGCCAACGTCATTGGCGCGGGCACATGCGTATTTTTCGCAAACCACATCGCCAAGCTGACGACCCTTCGTTATTCGATGGTTGCACCCTTTATGTTCGGGCTTATTTTCTTCGCCGCATTCCAGGCGACCCGCCATTGGGGTGACTTGGTGATGCTGATGGCGCTGGGTACGCTTGGTGTTTACATGAAGCGCTTCGGCTGGCCACGTCCGGCCCTGTTGATCGGCTTCGTGTTGGCGGACAAGGTGGAGAAAGGTGTCTATCTCACCTACACGGTGCACGGTATGAACATGTTCACCAAGCCGATCGTGATTGTGCTTATCCTTCTGACCCTGGCCTCCATCGTTGCGGCGGCTCGTTTCAAGCCGAAACAGCCTCCAATGACGGATGATGGGCCTCATACGCACGTTAAAAAGCGCCCGCAATTGATCTTTTATTGGGCTATCATGATCTTCCTGACGGCCATTTTCATTGACGGCATGCAATATCCGGAACTTACCAAGCTTTATCCGGTCTTTGTGTTTGGTCTGGCGATGGTCTTTATGGTGCCGCTTGGATTTAAGCTGCATATGGCTAGTAAGCCGGGGCCTGACCTTTACGATTCGGAGTGGATCGAGCTCGACGTTAGAGTGGAAGGCAGAACCAGCGAGCATTTCTTATATTGGCTGCTGGGTATGCTGGGCATGTCCTATATCTTCGGATTCGAAATTGGCGTGGGCGTCTTTATCTACGCATTCGTTCGCGCGAAGGCAGAGCAATCGCAAATCATCAGCGCGATTTGTGGCCTATCCTTCGTCTTCTTCTTAGGTGTTCTGGCGTATTTCCTAACGCTCGAATATCCGAAGGGTATCGTGCAGGATTACATTCCGTACGGCCTGGATATGCTCTGGCGTTAAGCTAGAAAATACGGTTCGCTAAAAGCCCCGTCGGCCCCTACAAAAAAGTGTAGCGGGACGGCGGGGTTTTGGCTAAATAGAGCAGCTTTTTTCTCGGGGAATTCAACAAAACTGGGGCTTGGTTTATGTCTATTGAAGAAGCAGTCGTTTCCGCGCTGGCACAGCTTTTCACCGTCTGGCATATCGTCGCGCTTTGCGGTGGTGTGGCGATTGGTTTGGTCGTCGGTATTTTGCCGGGCCTTGGCGGCGTTGCCGGCCTGTCCTTGATCCTGCCGTTCTTGTTTGGCGCTGAGCCCTCCATTGCCCTGGCAATGATGATCGGTTTGCAATCGGTGACGGCGACGTCCGATACGTTCCCCTCAGTGTTGATGGGCATTCCTGGTACTGCAAGCTCGCAAGCCACCGTTATGGATGGCTTCCCAATGTCCAAAAAGGGCGAGGCGGCTCGTGCATTATCCGCCGCTTTCATCTCTTCCATGTATGGCGGCCTCTTTGGTGCCGCGGTGCTTTCGGTGGCGGTGTTTTACGCAATCCCGCTTATTCTCGCGATGGGCTTTTCCGAACAGTTGATGCTGATTGTTTTGGCGCTGACCATGATCGGTATGTTGACCGGCGATAATGCCTGGAAGGGTTTGTTTGCTTGCGTCATGGGCTTCTTGGTAAAAATTATTGGACCGGCCCCGATGACCGCGGAATTACGGCTCGATTTTCTCGATCTCGACACCGGTTATTTCCTCGATAACGTTAAGCTCGTTATAGTCGGCCTTGGCATGTTCGCGATGCCGGAAATCATTGATCTTCTGCGTCGGCAATTCACGATTTCCGAAGGTGGTGATCTCAGGTCTCAAGGCGGCTGGATGCAGGGCGTCAGGGATTGGGCAGATAACTGGTGGCTGTCGACACGTTGCTGCGTCATCGGCTGTATCGTGGGTGCAATGCCGGGCCTCGGCGGCTCCGTCGTGGATTGGATCGCCTATGGCCATGCCATTCAAACGACGGATCGGAAGGACGATTACGGCACCGGTGATGTGCGTGGCGTGATCGCGCCGGAATCGGCGAATAACGCGAAGGAGGGCGGCGCGCTGGTGCCGACGCTTCTGTTCGGCATACCGGGCTCCGGCAGTATGGCCATTCTCATCGGCGGCTTCGTGCTTGTGGGTATCGAGCCCGGCGTGGAGATGGTGACCGAACAACTCGATCTGGTCTATGTGATGATTTGGTCGGTGGCATTGGCCAACGTGATCGGCGCCGGCTTCTGTGTGTTTTTCGCCAATCAGATCGCGCTCCTGACGACAATCCGATATTCGCTGATCGCGCCCTTCATGATGGGGCTGATCTTTTTCGCCGCCTTCCAAGCGACCCGTCATTGGGGCGATATCATCATGCTCTTTATTGTGGGCACACTCGGTGTCTACATGAAGCGTTTTGGTTGGCCGCGCCCCGCACTGTTGATCGGCTTTGTTTTGTCGAAACAGGTGGAGCAAGGCGTTTATGAAACCTACACCGTCTACGGTTTTAGTTTCTTCGAACGACCCATTGTAATCGTGCTGTTAGTCATGATCGCTCTCTCGGTGTTTGCGTGCATCCGCTTTAAACCGCGGCCAGCAAATTTAGCCGAAGAGGGGCCGCATACCCATAAGAACAAATGGCCGCAACTTGTTTTCTTCTGTCTGATCGTGGCGTGGGTGGCGATGATGTTCATTAACAGCACCTTTAAAGAAGATTTGACCCGGTTCTTCCCTCAATTCGTTACCGGCTTGTCTTTGGTGTTGTTGGTACCGCTTGGCATCCAAATGTTCTTGGGCAAAAAACCGGCAACCCATTTCTATGATTCGGAATTGGAAGATTTTGGGGATCATGCTGAGAAACGCACGAACGAGTACCACCTAATGTGGTTGCTCGGGATGCTCGGCCTGTGTGCGCTGTTTGGTTTCGAAATCGGTGTGGCGATCTATATCTACGTGTTCGTCCGTATGAAAGCCGACCAATCCCATCTCAGCTCCTTTATCTGTGCTGCGTCTTTCACGTTCTTCCTAGGGTTATTGGCTTACTTCCTGACTCTCGAATATCCGAAAGGTCTGTTGCAGGAGTTTGTGAATATCGGCCTGGACCGTCTCTGGCGGGGCTAGCTTAACCGAATATAATCGCCCCTGCCCGCTGTGCTAAACTGGCGGGCAGGGGAGGTTTGGTTCCATGACATTTCTTGAAATTGTCCCGAGTGGAGACGCCTGTGGCGCGGAGGTGCGTGGCATCGACTTAGGCGACGGCCTGGACGAGGCGGCATTCACGGAAATTGACGCGGCCTTTAACGAGCATTCCGTCATCGTCTTGCGCAATCAATCAGTCACGCCAGAACAGCATATCGACTTGAGTGATCGTCTGGGTGGAATCGTGCCCCATACATTCTCGGAATTCTGCCATCCGGATCATCCGAAAATTTTTCGCATTTCCAACCTGCTCGAAGATGGCAAGCCGCTTGGCTATGAAAAGGCTGGCGTCACCTGGCACACTGACCAGTCCTACATCGAAACGCCGCCCCGTTGCACGACCATGTTCGCGCTCGAAGTGCCTGAAAAGGGCGGTAAAATATTCGGCGATACGCTATTCGCCAGTACCGCTACGGCATACGACGCGCTTTCCAGCGATATGAAGGTGCGGCTCGAGGGTCTCAAGGCGATCCACCAGTTTGCGGCGCGCAAAAGGCGGCCGGGCCGGGAGAAGGAACTTTCCGAGGCACAGAAATCGAAAAACCCGGACGTCGTTCACCCGGTTGTGCGTACCCATCCCTTTACGGGCCGGAAATGCATCTATGTGCTCGAAGGCGAATGCACCGGCATTGTCGGACTGGACGATACGGAAGCGCTACCACTGATCAAGGAATTATCCGATCACGTCATCAGGCCGGAATTTATTTACCGGCATAAATGGCAACAGGGTGATTTGATCATTTGGGATAATTGCGCGTTGCAGCACCGCGCTGAAAACGATTACGAATTGCCGCTACGCCGGCACATGCATCGAACATCGGTGAACGGCAGCAAAACATTTTAAGCCATTCTCGGCGTTAGAAAATCACCTAATAGCAATCACTTATGGTCGCCCCGGTTAAGGGCTCGAAGCCTTTTCAGATTCCCGGAAGAACTTCATTAATACCAATGCTGCGACGAGGATCAACAGCGCGGTTACAAACCAAGCGCTGCCGAACCCGTATGCATCGACGATAGCGCCAAAGAGTACAGTGCCCACTGCTTTGCCCGCTGGCATGACTGTCGAATGATAGCCGACGGCGGTGCCGCTGAGCTTAGGGTCCACCGATTCCATTACCGCAGTTTGATAAATTGGCGAGCCCGAACATAGGGCGAAACCTAAGATGAAGGCCAATATTAACGCTCCATAAATGCCCCAACTGCCTTCGAGAAAAACCAGCCCTAAGACACCGGCGCTGGATAGGAGCGCTACAAACACCAATATGGCTTTCCGCTTTCCGCCCAACAGAAAGTCGCTTGCTGTGCCAAGGCCAATACGACCCAAAATGCTGCCGGCTTGCACCAGTTGCAACGTCATCGCCGCTAAGCCTGATCCGGCCCGCAAACTCTCGGTCATGAATAGGGTGATGAAGGAATAAAGGTTCTGTTGGCCTGCGTGATATAGAAACCCGTTTATTTCCAAGGCAATCACGGACTTGTTTTTGATGATATTCCATAAGTCCGCGATCGGTATTAGGTTGCTTGGTGCACTTTCCGAACGGGTTGGTTTCTCAATCATGGGGAGGTAAATGAGCCCTGTTCCCGCATTCATAACCGCCATGCCGACCATGATCCATTGCCAGTGGACGACCTCAGCAAGGGGAAAGGTCAACGCGCCGATCATCCAGGCAACGGGTACGCCGGTCTGTTTTATGCTCGCTGCCGTGCCACGTCGGTCCTGCGGGAACCAGTTAAAGACCGCCTTGGCGGTGCTTGGGTTCATAAACGCATACCCGCAGCCCATTAAGCCCGACGCGATTAGACACATGGTTAAGCCGTCTGCTTGGCTGAACAACAGCGCCGCGCCACTTAAGAGTACGAAGCCGAAGAAAATTGAAAAGCCAATACCCAACCGGTCTGCGCAAATGCCGCCGGGAATTCCGAATATTGCCTGAACCGCCGTGTAGGCCGCCATGATCAGGCCGATATCGGTATAGGAAAAATCCAAATCGTTTTTGATGACCGGCGCCATGCTGGCGATGGCTCCTTGATTGAAGGACCCAAAGAAATGGGGCGTCACCAAAAGGCCTAATCGAAGCGTCCAAAGTTCCCCTTTGGAAACGGTCTTCGGTTCTTCTTTTTGATCCGTCACCGCGCGGACCTTTCTCTAAATCCAAATGCAAGCAGGCCGACCCCAATCAGGACGATGGTTGCGGTTACGCCGTAGCCCACAGCATAACCGTATAAATCAAGCAAAACACCCATGGCGAGCGGTCCAATCGATGCCCCTATATGGGTGCCCATATGAGCGTAACCGAGGCCTGATCCGATCATTTTCGGGTCGACGGACTCGACCGCCATCACCTGAACCAGCGGGGCGTAAGAGGCAATGGTGGCTCCAAGGACGACAGAGACAGCAATTCCGACCCAAATTGGCGCGCCGGTGATGCTGATTAACGCGCAAGCCCCGAAACAAATGGACGCTATGAAACAGAGCCCAACACAAAGAGCCTTTTTGCGGCTTCTGAAAAAGAAATCACTGGCGAAACCCCAGAAGGGCCGAAAGAAGGCGCTTGCGGCTTGTACAACCGCGTAAACGCCCCCTGCCATTTCCTGGGTCGCGCCGAGAACCTTCGTTAGGAACGCGGTGAGAAAGGTGAAGAAGTTATATTGTCCGAAATTAAAAGCCATGGTCGACAAAACAAAACGATTGAAGGGCCAGTCGCCGGCGATTGTTGTTAAATCTGCCCATAGGCCCCTCTTTTGGGCGCCGGCGGTAGGTTGCGATAGATTTTTGGGCAGCAACAGGCAAAGAAATGTTCCAGCGACAGTCGTTGCGCTCACGATCAGCATGATTGTTTGCCATTGCAGGTTCCAGCCGGCTGCTTGATCGTGATGGGAGACTGCAATGCCGCCTAGGATACCGGCGACAACGCCGCCCAATGGTACGCCGGTTTGCTTTATGCCCATTGCTGTCGCCCGACGGGTTCGACTGAACGTTTGGTAGACTCCCTTTGCAGTCGCGGGGTTAATTGCGGAATATCCCCACCCCATCAGGAAAAGAGCCAAATAGGCGAGCCAAATCGTATCCGCGTAGAATAAGAGTAAGGCGGCCCCAAGCAGTATCCCATGGGCGACCAGCAGACCGTTTCGTACGCCGATGCGGTCAATCATGGCACCATTTGGGATCGAAGACAGGGTTTGGCCTATGCTGTAGCAGGTGATTAGAAACGCGACTGCTGTATAGGGAATGTCGTAGAAGGTTTTGATGACCGGTACCATGACCGTTACCGCGGTGCTATGCACGGTGCCTACCGTATGGGCGAGCGTAAAGACGGTGAGCGGTATCTTCCATCCGTCGCCGTCGTTTTTTGTTGTTAACTGGTCGCTCACCCACGAATCCTAGCTGTGCATGGCACAGGTGTTGCCGGGCGAACCCGAATGATTAATTCTAAAATTAATGTGTTTTAAGCGTCCGGCGGGGATGTAACAACGAGCGAGTAGGGATGACGTTTTGTGATCCAACCACAGTGAGCAAAGACGTCCAGAGCGGTTTCATAGGACTCTTCTGAAATATCGACCGACGGGTGCCAGTTGCCGAGATTGTGGTACGCCTTTATGCAGCTGATTAGCGCAGGCTGGCCGATCCCCTCAAAATAACCGTCTTCGATTTTGGCAATTTCCTCAGCTCGTGTTTCGATGCAAAACTGCCGCGCCTTGCGGTAAGCCCGCATGAAGGCCTTTGCCGTGTCCGTTTGCAGCCATTCTGGCGAGGCGGCGAGGCTTGAAAAGGCGACGGGTCCAATGGCCTCCCCAACGGAGGCCACCACGTAGCCCACACCGTCTTCTTCCAATTGCTGCGGTGCCGGTCCTTGGAAATGGGCATAATCTGCGCGGCCTGCGCGAAACCCAGCCTCCATTGCCTCGGAGCCGCCGAGATCAAGGGCCTCTATCGCGTCGTACTCAACGCCGGCCTTGTAGCAAGCATATCTAAACATCGCCATGGGTTGGCCCCCATGGTCGACGATCATTCGCGCGCCCTTCAATTTGTCCCAGGTAAATTTGGGATCGGGCTCCTTCGCAATGATGAAAAAGCCATCCTTCAAATTGATTTGTGCGAAGTGCTTGAAAGGAAGGTCTTTCCCTTGCTCCAGCGGGTTCCAGCTGGCGGACACAGCAGATTGGGTGACTTGGACCGTGCCATCCTCAATCATGGCCATTGCCGAGTGGTTTGGCGTTGCTATGTGATATTCGGGCTCTAAGCCTTCTTCTTTTAAAAACCCGCAAGCAATTGTCGTGATCAACGGGCTGTAAAATGCCGAGTACCGACTGAATCCAATACTTATTTTGGCCACTGTCCCCTCCCTGAGTGAGTGTCCGAATTTAGCGTGGCGGTGTCCCCGCAAGCATGGTGCGGTAGAGCAGGCGTTTTTCATTTTCGTCGTAATCTGCCGTCGCGGCATGAAGTGTAGCGCGATCATCCCAAATGACGAAGTCGCCTTTTCGCCATTTATGACGGTACTGGAACGCCTCGTTCTGCGTGCTGTGATCGTACAACTGGCGCAGTAAGGCTTCACTTTGAGCGGCTTCCATGCCGTCGACGGTATCGGTCATGGTTTCATGGACGTACAGCCCAACGGTGCCGGTTTCGTCATGGGAGCGCACGATAGGATGGCTCACCGGCGGCGTTTCTCGCATTTGTTCGTCGGTAAGGGACGGCACTTTTCGCCCGCCACGATCTTTACCGTAATAATGGGTTGCGGTTAGGCCTTGAATGTCCGACTTGGTCGTGTCCGGCAGAGCCTCAAACGCGGCTTGCATGTTGACGAAACGGGTATCGCCACCGGTGCTCGGTACATCGACGGCGTATAAAATTGTGGCCTTGGGCGG
>Ga0055584_100000564_pt1 | contig 35340 bp, 29 predicted proteins | sample OSDHelmetaG_FD_58716 | JGI IMG/M metagenome (GOLD analysis project Ga0055584, IMG submission 58716) | Pelagic marine sediment microbial communities from the LTER site Helgoland, North Sea, for post-phytoplankton bloom and carbon turnover... | ecosystem: Environmental > Aquatic > Marine >...
TCTCATGTGTGGATAAGCTAAGCAAGAGTGTCTTACAAGTCAAGGATTGCCAGTCTATTGCTCTCCAGATACTATTACACCCCATGGTGCAGCCAAAAAAGACAAAATTGAACTATTCCGATGCCGGTGTTGATATCAATAGTGGTAATGAATTAGTTGATCGAATTAAAAACCAGGTTAAAAGGACTAAGCGCCAGGGTGTACTTGGGAATATTGGGGGTTTTGGAGGACTCTTTGATATTTCCTCCCTGCCATATAAAAAGCCGGTGCTCGTCTCAGGGACAGATGGAGTAGGCACAAAATTAAAAATCGCCATTGAGGCAAATAAACACGATGAAGTCGGTATTGATCTGGTCGCAATGTGTGTTAATGACTTACTGGTACTGGGTGCTGAACCATTATTTTTCCTGGATTATTTTGCTACGGGTAAACTTGATGTTAAGCAGGGAGAATCTATCATTCAAGGCATAGTCAAGGGATGTGAATTGGCGAACTGTGCGCTGCTGGGTGGTGAAACTGCAGAAATGCCTGGGATGTATCAGGGAAACGATTATGACCTCGCAGGGTTCTGTGTAGGGGTAGTGGAAAAAGATAATATTATTGATGGTAATTCAATCGAACCCGGACACGTTGCTATTGGTCTTGCTTCTAGTGGTTTGCATTCAAATGGTTTTTCTCTGGTTCGTAAGGTACTTGAAATTTCCAATACGAAATTAACAGATAAGCTCGATGATAAAAGTCTGCAGGAAGTACTATTAACACCAACACGAATATACGTAAATTCGGTACTTGAGATTTGTAAAAGACATACGGTAAAAGGTATTTCTCATATTACCGGTGGTGGCTTAGTGGAAAATTTACCGAGGATACTCCCAGAAACCGTTAAACTTTCTATAGACCAGAATTCATGGCAACGTCCAGAAATCTTTAACTGGTTACAAGAAACCGGAAATATCTCCCAGGATGAAATGTACCGGGTATTTAACTGTGGTGTTGGTTTGGTAATAATCGTAGAGGAAAAGGATACGGACCCAGTTATTAGCCAGTTACAATCTATGGGTGAAATCGCATGGCGTCTGGGAGAAATTTCCTCAGCCGTCTCTAACAAAGATGAGCAAGTTATTTTTGTTTAATTTTTTCCTGAACTGCTGTCAGTATCCCTCGTAAAATATTATATTCATTCTGATCCATTTCTGTCCGGTTAAATAATTGCTTCAACCTCCTCATCAATCGTCTGGGTTTTAAGGGATCCAGGAAATCAATATCTATCAAACATTGTTCCAGATGAGCATAAAGCCGGGCCAATTCAGAACTATCTACAGGAGTATTTTCGTATTTAGCAGACACATTATCCTGGCCTGTAATGAGAGATCTTTTTATTATTTCATAACATATGATCTGAACTGCAGAGGCAATATTGAGAGATGAAAATTCTGGATTTGTGGGTATCGCAACCATCTTATTACAGAGATCCAGTTCACTGTTCGTCAATCCAGTTCTCTCCCTTCCAAACACTATCCCTATATTAATGTCATTGTCCATGACATTAATAATTTCATTCGTTGCAGACTCAGGACTTAAGACTTCGCATTGTAAAGAACGTTTCCTGGTACTTGTTCCATAAAGATACTTGCAATCTCCAACTGCATCGGCAAGTGAATCATAAATTTCTGCTTCTGATAGAATGTCATCTGCACCTGCGGCACGGACTGTAGCATCTGCACTGGGAAATAATTTTGGGTTTACTAGTCTGAGTGCTCCTAAACCCATGGTTTTCATTGCTCTGGCAGACGCACCTATATTCCCAGGATGAGTGGTTTCAACTAAAATTATCTTAATATTATGTAATGTTACCGAATTCATATGTTTTTTTTTCAAAAAATAAGTTTTAATAATCCCGATAATTTATAATGCTCAGCTTGAAACAAACACAATTATAATTTATCCAAAAGATAATATATTTTCATACTCCATATTCATAATTATATAAAATAACATGTCATACACTCTTTCAATAATTATTCCTTGTTTTAACGAAGAAGCGACCATAGAACGCTTGCTGGAAAAGGTCAACTCTTCTCCAGTGAAAAATAAACAGGTTATTGTTGTTGATGATGGATCAACTGACGGCACTCGCGATTTACTTTCTGGAAAACTAAACAAATATATAGATTTGCTTGAATTACATAATTCAAACCAGGGAAAAGGGGCGGCGATTAGAACAGGTATAAGTATAGCTGAAGGTGATTATATAATTATTCAGGATGCTGACCTTGAATACGATCCAGCTGAATATTGCTTAATGATAGAACCTGTGATCAAGAATAATGCGGATGTGGTTTACGGAAGTCGCTTTTTGGGAGGAGAATCTCACCGAGTGCTATATTTCTGGCACTCCATTGGTAATAGATTTTTAACTTTATTTTGCAATATGTTTAGTGATTTAAATCTTACAGATATGGAGACCTGCTATAAATTATTTAAGAAAGAAATAATTAAGAGCATTGAATTAACGGAAGACCGATTTGGATTTGAGCCAGAAGTGACAATCAAAATCTCCCGTATTCCTGAAATAAAAATATATGAAGTTGGTATATCATATGCTGGAAGAACATATGCAGAGGGGAAGAAGATCAACTGGCGTGATGGGATAAGTGCGATTTATTGCATAATAAAATATGGTTTTCTCAGAATATAAATTAACAGCCTCACGTTTTATTAATGTTCAGCTTCAAAAATATTAAAGAATATGACTCTCTGATCATATGTTCGTCAATTTAAAATATTACTTTTCCATTCTACTAGTAGTTTCAGGATATATTTTTTATTTTTCTATAACATACAATGACCAGCTTGCTGGGTCGAATTCTGATGACGCTGTTTATTTGTTACTCGCTGATATGTACACATTCAGTACTAACGGCGCTCAGGCCATATATGATTTACTCCGTACAAACAGTTATTTCCCACCAGTATACCCAATGATACTTGGTTTATTCGGTGGCAACTCCAATAACCTTGCAACGGCAACAAATATTACAGTCACAATGCAAGTTATGTCTTTTTTAATTTCTGCATTATGGATATACAAAAACACTGGTAATTATTTTTTTGCCTATGGCTCATTTTTACTGCTGCTAATGTTGCCTGGCAGCATAATTTTTTCCCAAGAATTGTGGAGTGAGTTTCTCTTTATGATTTTTATCTACGGAGCATTGTTACTTAGTTGCAAAGTGAATCGTGATAGCAGGGATTGGATTGGCATAGTACTTTTAGTAGCGCTTGCATCTCTTACAAGATCTATCGGAATTGCATTTGTTTTCGCTTTTATTATTCATATGTTTCTGAAAAAAAATAAATATTCAGCAATATATTCAGTAGCTTGCTTACTTCCTTTTCTATTTTGGAATTTTATAAGGCAAAGCAATCCTGACCGGTCAAGTTATATAGATATATTCACTTCTACTATATTCAATTTATCCCCAACAGATGCATTGGATCTCATTACTCAGAAAATCCTTATATTCTACAAGTCGATATATTGGCTATTTTCAGGAATTGAGACTGGATTATTGCATCAAATTTTAACAAATATTCTACTACTTATTATACTTACATTTACAATTACAAGATTACTGAAACGAATCAGAAAATTTGAACTTGATGCAATATTTTTAATTTTATATATGGCGATAGTTTTAATTTGGCCATACGACAGTATTTTTTTTGTATCTAGATTTCTTTACCCTATAATTCCTATTTGTCTATTGTATTTCATCATGGAATATTTTCATTTTCACAAGTCCTATAATTTACGATTATTTGGAAATTCTCTAATAATTGTTCTAATCATTTCTGTATTATCCCCTTCGTCTTATCAATATATAAGCAGAGCTTATGCAAGTGTTGATACAGAGTTAATGCCTTATCGCCGCGACCGTAATTGGTTAATGGCGAATAATATAGAAAATGCAGAGATACTGATTAATAATTCATACTTTATAGTCAAATCGATAAAAGAAATACAAAACTTTGTTCCTGAGAATGAATGTATTTACTCGATACAAGCGCCTATTATTATGTTACATGCCAAAAGAGTTTCCAGTGTATTACCTCGTCCTGAAGTCTCTGATGAAGAATTTACTAATGGGTCTAGTGCCTGCAATTACATACTGGCTATGCCTGTATATGATGCGGCGGGGAAATATCCTGAATTTTATCCCATGCAAAGAGTATCAAATGATGACTACCATGAAGTTGCTTACTTTAAAGACCGCAATAACAATATAGAAATCTTTCTTCTTGAAAAAATTATCAATACTACTTTAAGGTAATAGGTTACAATCCTAAACTTACATACCGTTTTATCCGATTAATTGAGTATCTGTTCTAAGTTATGCACCCTCTACTAACAATTGGAATACGCGCAGCACGAATAGCTGGTGATTTTATTATTCAGAGCCTTGATGACGTAGCTAATCTTGAGGTTACTGATAAAAGTATGCATGACTATGTTTCTGTAGTTGACAAGAAATCTGAACAACTCATTATTAATACAATTCTAAAATCCTATCCTGACCACGCGATTCTTGCAGAAGAAAGTGGGGAACAAGGATCAGGAGAATACCAATGGATAATTGATCCCCTGGATGGTACAACCAATTTTCTTCATGGTTTCCCCCAATTTGCAGTATCAATTGCTGTAAAACATAAAGAGAAAATTGTACATGCAGTAATATATGATCCCTTTAAACAAGAATTATTTACTGCAAGCAAAGGGGCCGGATCACAATTGAACGGCAGAAAAATTCGTGTAAGTAACCGCAAAAATCTTAACGGTGCCTTATTGGGGACAGGCTTTCCTTTTGGTGAAAGTGACAAGCTGGAAGATTTTATAAATATATTTAGAGCAATTTTCCCCAAAACTGCCGGTATAAGAAGGGCCGGGGCAGCATCACTCGATCTTGCTTATGTTGCATGCGGACGATTAGATGGTTTCTGGGAATTTGGCCTTAAAGAGTGGGACATGGCTGCGGGGGCCCTCTTGCTCCAGGAGTCAGGAGCAATAGTCACCAGCATTAACAATGATGATTCCTACCTTAAAACAGGTAATATTCTCACGGCTAATTCAAAATTACACGAAGAACTCTTCAAGTTAATCCGCAGTGAAAACAACGTAAATTAAAATTTATTGTTTAATCTCTCATGATTGCTAATTAGTTATCATGGTCTTAATTATATTATCTAATTTTCCCGCCTGATCTTTCCAAGTTGGGACCTTATTATTGAGGATGACTTTATTTTTAATCTGATAATTAATTGCCCGAATTAAATCATCTTTATTATTTTCTTTAAATAATAATTGCTCATTTCCATTTAGTAATCGGCTCATCTCACCAACATTGGTAGATATTAATGGAAGCATACATGCAACCATCTCATAGAATTTCTGAGGAAAACAATATCGTCCAAAATCATTATCTTTAATACAGATAACACCAAGATCCAGGGCAGATAAAAATATTGGAATTTGTTTATGTGGAAGGTCTCCAACATAATGAATATTTTCATTATCAGGTATATTTAGATTTTTATCTATTCTACCTGCAAGTACTAAATTTAGTTTACTATTTTGAATAGATAGTTCTGTGAAGGCATCGATTAGGATCTTAACACCATTATCTACACTTAGACTTCCAGCAGTTCCTATATACAATTCATTTGATTTAAAATTAAATGCTTCTCTAGACATATCTTTTTCATTTTTCCCAAGGAAATTTTCAGACACAGCATTTTCAATAACATCTATTCTCTTATTTGATATTGTCCTTGATATAATTAATTTTTTTAATTTGTTGGAGATAACTGTAATGAAGTCAACATCAAGCAAACGTCGGTAAAATATTAGTAAGACGAGAGGGATTCTGGATGCCTTATAACTTTCATAATTATCATAAAGATCAGCAATAACTGGGATAGAATTATGTTTTGCCAAACGGGCCCCCATGATCACTTGAAAACAGTCTGAGCCAGCAATAATAATATCTGGTCTTGAATCTCTAACAATCTGATTAAGACGACTGTAGTGTCTTATTAATCCATAAATTGGATTAATTCCCAAATTCCATGATTTCACAGTCAAATTTGTTTCAGAAGATATTGTTATTTCATTAGCATTCCTATAACTAAGACAAAATAAACTCACATCATGTCCCATGATAGAAAGATATTTTGGAATTTCATAATAACGACCATAGTGGTCATTAACTATGTCCCTGGACATATAGAAACGCTTAGTGAGGTAAAGGATTTTCATCTATTATGCTTTTATTGCATTTATATATAAAGTTCCTTTTTTTCTTGCTTCACTATCTATATCTACTTGAAACTCTGTCTGCTCAATATTGATAAAGCCTGTTAATAACAGAATTTTTTCTAGAGTCTCAAAATCGTATGCAAACTTATGCTCTCCGTCCTGCCTGAAATGATAATTAATATGTTCTATATTTGTTGTGCACCAGTCTGGATGCCAATCCTCTTTTGCAATATTAAAGTAACCATTATTACTGACACCACAATATTCCATCATTGGCCATACAGTATCAGGAACAGCTAATCTTATTTTTCCATCTTTTTTCAAAACTCGATTACATTCTGATAGAAATAATTTGGCTGTTGTGGGGTATTCTATGTGTTCAAAAAAATGCTCTGAATAAATTAAAGAAAAACTTACATCAGGAAATGGAAACTCTTCTCTCAGATCCAAGGTAAGATCTGCTGGAGGAAATATATCCACATTTAACCAACCCGGCTTGTGATTCTGACCACACCCAAGATGTAATTTATTTAATTTTGAGCCAGAAAGCTTCTTTGCTTTTTTTGAATTTCGAATATGCCGATACCAAATCTTAAGTTCTAATTTTAAATCACTTAAAGATCTATAGACGCCATTACTAAATATTTTATTCATATTTAAAGACTATTTTCATATGTGAATAATGATTAATGTGATAGTTGCTTTCTAAAATATTTGAGCATGTATCCTGAATAAAATCCAATTGCTCTGGATACAATGCATATGAATTCTTTTATACTGCGGCAACTGCTAATTCTGTAAGCAGCAAGCTTACCTATGCTGTTCGAAGTTGACTTCTCATCTCCTCTCAATAAGTAAAAGCCTGCCACAAAACCACCCATAAAAGATCTATGAACAAAATCATATAATATATTATCTTTTATAACAGGCTTATGTTCGACAATGCAATCAGGACAATAAATTCTTTCATCAGTGATTTTACTTATTTTTGTAATAAAAATAGTTTCATCACCTACTGGCATGTCGGTACCAGGCCCAATGTTTTCAGGCCAGGGGTCCTTAATATTCTCCAGTAGTTTTTTTCTGACTGAAAGGTTGGGTCCAAATGGAAACTGCCCCTGGCTATATGTAGATTTAATTTTTGCAGGCTCATGTTCGGAAACTAATATTCCTTTCAGGTTGTACGAATTTGCCAGCCATAATGGCAACATAGTGTTATCGACTATAATTCGTCCTCCTATAACACTCACATCATTATTTTCAGACATGTTACGAATATGGGAAATCAACCACATCTTATCCGGAATAATATCATCGTCAGAAAACAAAATTATCTCACCTGTCACATATTTTAATGCTTGGTTTAATGCGCGGCTTTTACCTTGTTGTTCAACATAGATGTATTTTATTGGCAGAATGCCCTGGTATTTCTGAACCGATTCTTTTGTATTATCTGTAGACCCATTATCAGCCAGAATAATCTCCCAGCTATTGGGTTTTTCACATAACAACAACTTATCAAGAAATTCTGATAACTTAATAACGTTATCACGTGTTGCTATTACTAGACTCAAATGTAAATTTTTGTTTAAACTGCAATTTGGATTAATATTCACATTTTCTCAATGATTTTTTTTGCTAGTTTGAATTCCCTATAAAGACGAAGTGCTTTTTTTGGACCTGGCCTGAAGATCAATTGTCTGAAATCAGGTGAAATTATACTCATTGCCATTTCCTTACACCAAATTTCTTCTTCAAATAGTTCATTAATCGATTGAACACAATTTATTTGTGCATTACATATAATATCCTCTTTGTTCCCCACAATAGCTAAGCTGTTCCACCATAGAGATAAACGATATGCATTTCCAAATTTTCTCCAATCAGGCGTTGGCGGTAATTTTATTGATTGAATAATCTCTTTAACACAATCCGCATCATCAGATAATGATGCTAAACCCATACATACTGCATAATAATAAAAAAGATTATTTTCAAGATCATTTCTACGATACCCATCTGGGAACAAATCTTCTTTTATGCGAATATCCTTCCTATGGCATCGATGAACTACCTCAAGACCAGAGCTCAACATTCTGTTAGCCTGGTTGCTTGCGCTAGACCGGATACGCCTGTAATAAAAAACTTCCTTATTCACATACTTAAAACAATAACCGGCACGAGCTAATCGGACAATAAAGTCCCAATCTTCACACGCTGCAACTGACTGGTCAAAATCTCCGACTTTTTCGAATGCATCAGATGAAAATAATATAGCTCCGGGAGGGCTAATATTACGTTGCACTAGTAGAGATAATGGATCATTAAGAAAACGCGGAGTCTTATGGTAATTTTGTTTTTTACTCATTAAGCTGTCCCATGATGAAAAATTACCATACACCACGATTGAATCACTATTAGAGGCTCTCCTTAATAAACTATCTAATGCTCCAGGTGCTAATGCATCATCTGCATCAAGCAATAATGCGTATCTAGACCTGACAAACTCAATAGCCTTATTTCTGGCAACAGCCACACCTTTATGTTCTGACTGTAATATCTGTATGTCACTACTGAAATATGAGAGTATTTGAAGGGTATTGTCAGTCGAGCCATCATCCACAACAATTATTTGTGCACTCCTTTCCTGTGACAATACACTTTCTATCGCTTCCCTAACGTAGTCCTCTGCATTGTAACAAGGGATAATGATAGAAACTTCAGTTGGACTCATATTTTAATTATTACTTATTTTTTTCATACTTAAAGTTTCTGTAACCAATCCAGGAATAATATTCTGTAAAAAATAAAGCGGGGGTAGGATGCTTAATGAATAAATAAGAGGCGCTTACCATGCGCCTAAACAGGGACCTACTATGATTTGTGTTATGCATATAATCAAGACAAGCATGCGACCGACCGACCAATAAAAACCTTGTTATAAAATTTCTCCATTCGAGTCTATCTGGTACAATTGAGTGTATTACTAGTGCAGCAGGCACATAGACAATTGAATAGCCACCTTGCTTGATACGAAAAAATAATTCAGTTTCATCTGCAAAACTATTGGTTAATTTATCCAATTTTTCATCAAATCCGTTAAACTGGAATAGAATATCTTTGCTGAAAAGCATATTTAGACCATATGGATTAGTACCATTACCATATTCCATATAGTTATCACCATAATTTTGGCAACTCATAGTTTTATCAAATTCACTAATCCACCACCATGGCCTTGGTATCACAGGATCCAGGTTGGCTGGGCCACCAAAAGCAACTGCATTCGGAAATTTTAATTGGGCATTTTGATAAACTGTAAGTATATTCTTATTTACAAAAACATCGTCATCAAAGAACAATACCCATTCCCCATTAGCTACTTGTAGTCCTCTATTTCTTGCCTTACAAATTCCTTTAGTTTTTTCAGATACTATCTGATATTGTAAATTAGAATTTTCTAGTACGTCATGAGTTGATTTACGAGTATTATCAGTACTTCCATTATCTACAATGATTATTTCAAAATCATCTATTGAATAATCTATCTTTTTAACACTCTCAAGTGTTTTCTTAAGAATATTTACTCTATTACGAGTAATTATTACGATGCTAAACTGTACATTATTTATGGGTTTATTATGAATTTTCATTCTCCATATTCTATGCCAAAGTCTGATAATATTTTATAAAGGTATCGTTCCTTATATCTAACAGCATTTATAATGTCGCTAGTAAGATATTTCATTCTTTCAATTTCTGATTTTCTGCTTGTATTTTCTGGCCTCACTATATCTCGTGAATTTATAAAAGAAAGCTTATCTTTATCAGGCCAATATACTGACAGAAATTCTAATAATTCTTTATTTAGATTTTCAGATTTCAATAGAGTAAGTTCAGGAAGATAATTCCTGTACTTCCCAGAATAAATAAATTCGTCATTTAAATTTTCAAAAATATATTTTGTTTTTTTGAAAAAAAACTGGATAAAATGGATTGTTTGATTTCCTACGTTGTCTCCAATCACCACGCCAGTATCCCTAAATTGTGTATTAAAATTTTGATAATCAAGATATTCATTAAATTCAAGATCTGGAAATGAGGGGAAATATTTTTTTACAATATTCAATGGTGCTACAGTATTTTTTTTCCACCAACCATACTCATAGAATGAAATATTTCGAATTAACGGGTCGCGTGCAACACTTAATACAGGTTTTGATTTGTATTTTTCTGGAACATGTTCATACCTTCCATGTTGATCAACGCCGGAATTATATCCTTTTATAAACTCTGTCCTAGGTAAAAATACTTCATTAAATAAAGGTTTTTTTTTGAAATTAAAAACAAATTTAATTTTCTGAAAATTGCTTAAATTTTTATACTCATTTAGATACAAATCAGTAATCACCTCCCTTGCAAAAGTAGAACCTGTCTTTGGAAAATTAAGTAATATAAAGTGTTCTGTTATGATCATAAGATAGAAATATTAAAATTTATCGGTTACTAGCTTAATGAGAATATTCTTTTGAATATTTTATTTTTCATCCTCAAAAACTCTAAATTTTTTATTAATAAATATAGACCAGAACCTTATCAATGGACCGAAGATTATATGCTTATTTATACGCTCTAATTTTTTATTAACATCCCAATATTTTTTATTTATATCATTCATCTTTTTTATAGATTCATATCTACTTGTTACGTTAAAGTTTGGTGGTGCACTTAAGATTTTATTTGATTCAAAGTTTTCCAAATGTTCAGGATAATCATTAATTAAATTATATTCTTTAAACATAGTTTCTAACCATTTCAAATCATACTCAGAAATTGGAGATATTTGTTTTGTTGATAATTTATCAGCCAATGTTTCATGAATATTATTTTTTTTATGACGAGAGAGGCGAAAAGTTTCATTTCCTTGACCAAAATAACTAATTTCAGTTTCTGCTTTATTCCAATTAATCATCGCATCATCCCATGGCAACTCAAGTGATTGCGTCAACTTCATTAACTCTTTCCTTGGATCTTTGATGAAACTTTCAAAGCGCAATATAGGCAAATTTCTGTCTCTGAACATCAGCCAATCATCAAGAAACTTTCGATATCTTAGTTTTAATGGAGGGTCTTCTGCAGTATTTCCATTTTGTCCATATTCCTTTTTAATTAACGACGAATATGCAAAACGCACATCCCTAATTATGAGTAAGGGAATAACTGTATATCCAAGATCTTTATAAACTCCTGCAATATCAAAAGAACTAAAACTTCCAATTGTCATTTTAACCCATATTTTGTTTGTCTTTATTTGTGAAAAATCGGTTTGAATTACTGAATTTTCCATGTCAAAAACACCGTCCAGGTCTTGTCGTTGCAGAAAACACCAGGATAAGATTGATGTTCCACCACTTTGAAGTCCTGAACAAAGATATAAGTCTGATTGTTTCATAGCTCTTTTAACAACATTAATATAATAATTAATTAGTATTTTATTTAGCTTTAAAAATATTAACTAACATTTCCCACTTATTATCCTTTAACTCATTAGAACTAATTTTTTTCATGTAATTGTTAATTTGTAATTGGTTAGGTAATGTATCAAGCTCAAGTTCTCTTAGATTTATTATTAAATCCTGCAATTCTCTTTTTGTTGTTTTATTAGAAGGTATCGTGCCATCGTGCCACGGATGGTACACTTCTCCTGTTGGATGCCACAAAATTGGTATCCCTGCATTTCTGAGCCTTATGTATAGTTCCTTGCTAACAGCCCCATTTCCTGAGAATAAAGAATGTTCTTCATATCCACAGACTTTTTCAAAAGAATTTTTACTTATAGATAGACATCCTCCATAGTTTGTTGGGTTTGCCAATATACAATTCGTTTTTAGATATTCTAGATTTATCTCATTTTTCAAATCTAATCCGTTTCGGCTTGGTTCATCCATGCGTCTGTAGTAAACAGCAGATCCTGGGAATTGATTATGAATAAGTCGATCCTTTTCAATAAAGGACTCTGAAACTGCAATATCTCCATCGATTAATATCAAATGCTCACCTTTCGATAGCTTAATACCCTTATTCATACATTTAGCTACGTGCCAATCTCCTTCATTTCCTAAACAAATTGTACGAGCATTACTGTATTGATTTATCTTTTCAGCTAGCTCAGCTTTAATTGATGAATAATATTCCAACCATAAAAATTCAAACTCGATACTATCAATTGTCTGCTTACAGAAAAAATCTACCGTATGGTAATTTTCCCTAAAACCTCCATCCCATGTGATAACTGAAACTGTTGGGCTATTAGTCATTTTTTTTCGTGTCTGAAATATTCATAAAATCAATTAACCAGGCATCAAGTAAATCCAACTCCTTGCTTGAGATAATCCCCTCTTCAGAAAGAGATTCATAAAGTAATTTTATATTCGCATGTGAATCAGACGTTAATTCAATCTTATCAATTATTTTTATAATATTTTTTATATTAAAATAACACTCGAATTCGTCTCTTAAGTCCTGCATAAGATTATGCTTATTTCTTTCCTGATAGACGGTCGCTCCTGTAAATCCTACGAAATAATCTAAATGCCACAATAATTTTTGTGCTAAATAACCCCGGTAAATATCCGTAGCTCTGAAATTTACAAATGCCGGCAAGTATAAAAACGGGAAAGCATTTGAGTGCCAAAAAGTATTTTGTGAATTTATCGGCGAATATAATCCCTTAGACAAAACTACATGCTCGTTCTTCTTGAAAACCACTTCTTTCTTGAATGCCAACCTGAATATTGCATCTACATCAGGATCGTTATCTGCTAATCCCTGCCAGATACCAATCCTTTTATGATTCTCAGAAACTTCAACTTTCTCGTAATGGGTATGAATTTCATCCAGTGGCAATCCCCTTGGCCAAATCAATTCATCGGTAAAATAACTATACATATTTACAAATTTTGAATTATTTGAAATAAGCTTATTGCATTTAAATTCAGGAAGTTTCCATTTTTTCAAGTATGGAATATTGTCATCATCAGTATCATAAATAATCTTGGCACCTGCCTTAATAGCATAAAGATACCCAATATTCTTTCTTGCATAATGATTCCATGGGCATAATTTCACATAATTTAAATCAAGGTCTAACTGTTCCTCCCAGGAGAGAAAGGTCAAAGAATCATTAGATTCAATAGAAACGCTTTTTTTATCTCCGACTAAAACCGTATGCCATCCTTTCAGGCTTTCAAATTCTCTGATTCCATCAGATTTATCATTAATAGTAGTGATTACTATTACTCGATTAGATTTTTTCATTATATTTTTTACAAGTTTTGTAATTGCCAGCAGTGTAATTCTTGTTGTATGGATTGTATCGCCTCGTTGAAATCCTTCCTCAATAAATCAGGAATCTCTTTATCTATTCTTTGATACGATTCAATTGGAATATCGTTATATTTCATATTATGTTTTAAATTACCTAATTTATCGTGATGTGGATATTTATCCCACTCAAGCATATTCTTATCAAATGGAATACCTATAAAATCAATTAATCTCTGACATTCTAATTCAAAATTCTGTATAAAATTCTCATAGTAGACACAAATAATTTTTGAGGGGGCAGCATCACGTAATCGTCTGTATATTTCGATACTTTGCCTCCAGGAAGAAGTATAAGTTAACAACTGCGATCTAAAATCGAGTAAAATATTTCTCCTGCCTAACTCATTAAACTCCTCATCATAATTTTCTCGAAAATATCTTGATAGAACTACATCTCTTGGGTCACGAATTATAAAAATTATTTTAAAATTCTTGAACATATTACAAAACATAAGGATGTCCTCAATCCACCATACATCAGGAGAACAGACTTTATTTCCGATAATTGGTTCTTGAATATCTTTGTATACTTGTCCTACTTTCTTTGACAATAATTTTGAAGAACTCCACTCTTGTGGCATTGACCAATGCCTTCTCCTATTGCCAAAGTTATTCTCCATTAATAACGCAATATCTTTATGTGAATCAAGAACTTTTGTCACTAAAGAAGTACCAGAACGAGGTGAGCCCGTTATGAATATCATTGGTTTATTAAGGGCTTTAGAGATCCTGTTTGTGTTAAACCAATTCATTTATAGTCACTCGTCGTGCTGTCAAACATCAGTTATATTTCACTTAGTTTAGTTTCCATTGTGCTGGTGTTTGTAATTGAGCGTGCCCCAATCGATCACCCTTTATTCGAAACTGGAGACAATTGCTAAATTTTGCAAGAATTTCTCCACGACCTTCTCTATGAAAGCTTAAAGTAATGCCATAGACTCCAGGGTTAAGGCATATACTCCCCATATTCACCATTAGGCGGAGATCCTCCAAATCATTATCCAAAATGATGTCATCAAAATGCGAATTACTTTGAATAATATTTTGTTGTTCAAGATTGATAATAGTAACTACTATCTCAACTCGTGAAATGTCATTGTCTATATTAAATAAAATTTCGATAATGAGATCATCCAGTTGATTTTGGACTGTCATGGAATTAATGTTATAGCCAGATCTTATATCTATAGATTTTAGTTCAGCTTTTCCACTACCTGACACAGACGGTGATTCATCAAAACAACTCTCTTCGTAGTAACAATTTATACCTTGAAGCACATTCTGGTCATAATACTTACATTCACCACGATTAAGCACCATGACACTGGTACAAATTCTTGCAACATCTGCCATATTGTGAGACACAAAGACTACACCCGAGCTTGCAATTAAATCAGTAATTTTATTAAAACACTTTGCTCGAAAATTCACATCCCCCACCGACAGCACTTCATCTATTAATAAAATATCGGGGTTTGAGTAGGCTATGATTGAGAAGCCTAAACGCATATGCATACCAGTTGAATAATACTTAACCGGGGTATTAATGAATTCATCAAGCTCAGAGAATTCAACAATTTCATCAAATTTCGAGTCGATCTCCTTTTTAGTTAAACCAAGAATGGCACCTTTAACATAGATATTTTCCTTGCCCGTTAACATTGGATGAAAACCTGCACCTACCTCAATTAGCTCCCCGACTTTACCTTGAGTTTTCACCGTCCCCGAATCCGGGTAGAAAATACCACTGATTAGTTTTAATAATGTACTTTTTCCAGATCCATTTGCACCTAATATGCCAAGCACATCACCTTTCTTTAATTCTATTGAAATACCATTCAATGCCCAGAACTCATCATTTCGGAGTTTTTGATTTTTTTTCTCAACCCCAAAAATTTCTAAAGCAAGATCCTGTATTCCATATAACATTGAGTGCTTCAAATCACGGCAATATTTTTTACATAACTTATCAATACTAATTACTGTTTCATTCATAATATCTATTTAATACCAGAGATAAAATTTAAGCTCTTTCACTTATTCGAGGTAAAGAGATGTTGAATATTCTCCAACCAACTAAAAACACTAGTAATGAGAGACTTGCTGAGACTACTAATAAAGGTGTATTAACTAAGGTGCCAGTTATAAGGAGACTATGTATATTTTCCAGGAATGGACTAATCGGGTTAATCATATTGATGTAAATAAAAGGTTCCATTGTAGGAGGAGGATAAAGTACAGGGGTCAGGAACATACCCATCGTCAAGACTATACCCAAAATATTTAGAGTATCTCTAATAAGCAAATTCATGATTGATAAAATAAATCCTAATCCCAGGGACATGAGAACAAGAGGCATCAACAACAATGGTGTAAATATTATCCCCCATCCAAAGCTAACCTTTTCAATTACAAATACAATTGCAACTGCAATTAGCCGTATTAAGAATTCAAGTAAGGCGTCAGAAATCGATGATATTACCAGAGCTACTTTAGGGAAGTTTACTCGTGTAACCAGATTGCCTGCATCTACAAGAGATTTGGTTGATGAAATTAAAATATTGGCAAATAGCAACCAGATGCTTATATTTAGCAGCGCGTATGAAAGATATGGTATAGGTGTATCACCTACATTGATGATTCGAAGATTAGTCAAATATGAGAAAACTATGACTGCAAATACTGGCGGAATGATAATCCACAGATAACTTAAAATGGACTGCCTGTATTTTACTGAAACATTTCGTTTTGCCAAAATTAAAATTAACTCTTTTGCTGTATAGAGTTCACTAAACATTAAAACCCATATACCAAATCCATGCGTTTTATTGATATTGTTTGTATAAGTTTTTTCCTCACTATTTTTCATAATCAATTACTGAATCTTGCCATTATTCCACAACTCCATTAATGGCCTCTTTGAAATAATATTGCAATAGTGATTAAACTCTTCGCTTGTAAGAACCATTGTTCTAATCTTTCTATCAACATATTTTTCAGTCTTCTTGATTATATCGACCAAGTTCTCGTTATTTATATCTCCAATAAGCAATATATCAATAATTCCGCTATCTTTACCTTGAGCATAATCATCAAGTAAAATTACTTTCTCAACATTTCCTAATCGTTCGAGTATGCTTTCAACAATACGGTCCATCCCCAGGGCCTTTTTAACCATGGAGTGTAATTCTGGGTAAAGTGGATGGTCTTGATTAGCGCTGTAATTTATCTGGCGACCTTCTTTCTGGGCATTAAGTAATCCAGTCACACTAAGTTTTTTTAACTCTTCACTGACCTGGCTAGGTGATGCACTCAACTCATCAGCAAGCTCTCTAATATATGACTTTTGCTCTGGATTAAGAAACAAGCGCATAAGGATACGCACCCGCATCTTGGACGTTATTAAACCATCAAATATAGACATTTTTCTGCCTTTTATGTTCTATTAATTAGAACGTTAATGTAAATATTTTCTAAAGTCAAACCATTCAAAAACAGCTTTGAAATTTATAAATATCACATGATATTTAATGTAATATACTGAAATGTATGATAATTTACCTAAATGGAACTATCTGAAAGCAAGACAATAATTGTCACTGGTGGCGCGGGTTATATTGGGAGCCATGCCTGTAAAGCTCTGGCCAATGCCGGATATTTACCAGTGGCATATGACAATCTTTCTCGTGGGCATGATTGGGCCGTCAAATGGGGACCACTGGAAAAAGGGGACATACTGGATTCAGACAGGCTGTCAGAGCTTATGAAGAAATACCAACCCAGTGCGGTAATGCACTTTGCTGCCCTCGCCTACGTGGGTGAGTCAGTCACCAACCCTCTACTTTATTACCATAACAACGTAGTAGGCACTTACACACTACTAAGAACCATGTTAAGACACAACATAAATAAATTCATTTTTTCCAGTACTTGTGCCGTTTATGGTGACCCTCAGGAACTACCATTGACTGAATCTCACCGGAGATCCCCTGTTAATCCCTATGGTAATACCAAGGCCATGGTGGAAACCATGCTGGAAGACCTGGCTGCTATTGAGCAGATAAGTTTCATTTCACTCCGTTATTTTAATGCCGCTGGCGCTGATACTGAAGGTGAGATAGGTGAATCACATGAACCTGAAACCCATCTGATCCCCTTAGTTTTAGAGGTGGCGTCCGGCAAACGTCCTCACATTGAGATCTTTGGTAATGACTATGATACGCCTGATGGAACCTGTGTCAGAGATTATATACACGTAACTGATCTAGCAGATGCTCATATAAAATCACTCGAATATATACTTGATAACAAAGGATCAGAATTTTTTAATCTTGGTACTGAGTATGGCTATTCAGTTAATGAAATTATCGAGAATGCCAAACACATCACCAATAAGGAAATAGATGTAAAAATAAAAGCCAGACGACCTGGCGACCCTCCAGCCTTGATCGCTGATTCATCTAAAATAAAGAAGATATTAAATTGGAAATCGAAATATTCTAATATTAATCAAATCTTATCGTCTGCCTGGGAATGGCAGAAAAATAATTAATATATTTTACTAGTTTGATATAACCCATATCTAAATTTTCTACTTCCTGGAATTATGATAATCGTACTCATTGGGACCCGTGCCCAGCTTATCAAGATGGCACCGGTCATGACAAAGATGGAAGCTAGTAATCTAGAATATTTGTTTGTATTAACCGGCCAGCATAAAAATACCATGATGGATCTTGTTTATCAATTTGGAATAAAAACAAAACCACATCTTATTTATTCTGGCAAGGAAGTAGACGGGATAATAAAAGTCCCTGCGTGGTTCATCATCTGCATTATTAATTTTATAAAATTCAAAAATAATACACTGTCAGGGTTAATTAATAACAAACATATTATTTTGGTACATGGGGATACTTTTTCAACTTTGCTTGGCTCGATTTTAGCAAAATTGATTAGTGCCAGGCTCTTCCATGTAGAAGCAGGATTACGATCTTATAATTTATTCCATCCCTTTCCAGAAGAACTAACCAGGTTAATTACTTTTTATCTTTCAAATGTATCTTTCTGCCCGGGCGAATTTGCATTTAATAATATGGCCAAATATAAAACAGAACAAATTAATACAGTACAAAATACACTTATTGATGCAACAAGACACGTATTGAATGAAACGCAAAAAAATAAAGAAGAAGTGAATTATTGCGTATGCTCAATACACAGGTTCGAAAACATCTTCTTTAAACATCGGTTCCTGCATATTATTTCGCTACTTAAAAAAATAAGCAGGCAGATTGAAATCCGGTTTGTATTACATCCCTCCACAAGAAAACGACTCGTTAAATATGACTTACTTGAAGAGTTAGAACAAAATCCTGAGTTCCAGCTAATGGACAGAATGATCTATACAGATTTTATTCATTTATTATCTAGTGCCAAATTTGTTATTACTGATGGGGGCAGTAATCAGGAAGAACTCTATTATATGGGTATACCGACACTGCTAATGAGACGTCATACTGAAAGACAGGAAGGGCTCTCTTCTACTGTATTATTATCAAATTATGACGAAAAAAAAATTATAGGGTTTGTTAATGATTATTCCAGGTACCGTCAGGCTACCCCGCTAATAAACCAGAAAATTTCACCTTCAGAAATTATCGTTGATTATTTGAAGAAGCAATCCTGTAGTAGTCAATAATTGCCTGTTCCCATGAGATATAATCAAGAGATAGGGAATTAAATCAAATTTCTAACGGCCAATGTCAGTAACTAACTACGCCTTGAGAAAAAATAGACCTTGAAGATAACTCGGGAGGTTATTCCTGTTTTTCCCTTGCCTATCCCTGGGGGACAAGACTCTACAAACTGGGAGGAAAATACCTGTAGCGATAAACGCACGCCGTCCATAACTTCAGATTCACTGACGTCTTAACAATGAAGCGCGTGAGTATCGATTTATATTCCTTTTCCTTACAAAAAAACTTGAAAAAATTCAAACACAAATGACGGTTTTATGTCAAATGTCCATCTTGTTAATATTGAGGTTTCTTCATTATTTAAAAGTCAGAGACTGCTATATCAACAATCATGATTTAGAAACTGAGAAATGAATTATAATTCATAGCGTGTTAACGGACGATTCTCAACCACCCATAGTCTTGAATAAACTATAGAAGATAAATATTCATGCATACATTTAGATGAATTCATGAAATAATTTCTTAAAGTCTATTTGGAATTATTTATATGTGTAAATATTCTTACAATTATATAAAAATATTCTTAGGTATTGCCTATTAATTTGATATTAATTTAATTGTCATTGGTTTTAATTTATACAACATCATAAGTGGTTCACCAGCAAATGTTTTAAAGACCCAGGCACTTTCAATATTGTATGCATATTGATTCTTTATATTTTCGTCTAATTCATCTCCAACAAATGTATTTACAAAAATATCTTCACTTTCCGGCAAGATTAGCTCTTGCTTTTCATACGATTCTATAACATTAAATTGCTTGTCATTATATCCCAGATACATTAATGGTTGAGCATTCCACCATTGTGATGCGACAACAGATATCTTGTCTTTGCTCTTTTCATCATTTATTTTATTAAAGACCATTTGTTTAGGTTCTATATAATTTGTTCTAAATGTAATCTCGGACTCTCCTCCTGTATCATAAATCTGGATGAAATAATTCTTTATAAATCCCACCATCATTATATTTCCCATCACTAAACTTACTATGATCAGTTTCTTATAGTTAATATATTCAGAGATCATTTGGAAATAATATCCGACACATATGATAAAAGGATATAAGAGAAATAAACTATAGCGTTCAGATCCTGGTTGCAATGGGAAACTGGAAAATGACACATACCAAATACCAAGCATTAAAACAAATGAGCAAGAAAATGAAAAAATCTTGATATTATTAACTTTATAAGACTTGAATATTAAAAATGCCATCATAAAAACCAGGCTGATAGAGAATATGATATCTATTGCACCCGTATATAATGAACTTTTCACTCCAGTTATATATTCATAAACAATTCCTCCGGAAATTAATCTTGAAAAGTTTAGCAAAAAATCACCCATCTCCTGAACATTTACCATTCTAGACATGACTGCAGTCATACCAGGAAGCCAGTTTGACAAAGGTGAAATGTAAATTAATGAAATGAATATCAGCAGAACAACACTGCTGAATAAAATAAATAATATTTTTTTCTCTTTTGAATACTTCGCTTCGGATAATTTACCAATAAATATGAAGAGTAAGGAAAAAATGAATAATCCAATATTGGTTGGATGAATCATTACTGCCGCCAAAGTTGACAATACTAATAATACCCAGTTACGTTTTAACAATGCATAAATTACAACGCATGAAATTAAAACGGTTTGACTTGTATCCCAACCAAACCTGGAATATGCGATATTCAAAGGCAATGTCGCAATCAATATAGCCACAACTAAAGCCATTTTTTTATTCTGAAGATCTTTTATAGTGAAAAATGTGAAAATTATTAACAAAATACCGGACATTAGTGAGGCGACTCTTAATAACAAAAACGATGGCGAAAATAGAATATGGAGAATAATGACAGGTAATATATAAAATGGATTGAGAAGATTTCCGGATGGAGTAAACAGTTGAGAAAAATCACCATTAATAATATTTAACGCTATGATTCCATACCAGGCTTCATCAGCATTGATGCCAGGAATATTCTCCAACCAGATAATTCTTAATAATAGCGAAAGAAATAGCGTGAAAACTATTAATACATTAACAAGATCAATAGGTCCTAAATTTCCTGGTCTGGTCATAATCAATTTATTTTTAACAAGGCCGATATTTTGGTATTTAGAACAGAGCACATATTATTCGACTTTTAAAGTCTATTAAAAAGCAACTGCAACCCAGGAAATAATATAGTAATTAGTCAGGTTAATAATGCGTTTTAAGCAGACTTACTTTTCATCTCTGTAATACAACATAGTAAGTTGCTCTGATACGATGCCAATAAAAAATATCAATAATGATGTGGTTAGCAATAGAGCGCTCATGTTAGTAAATCGGCCCTGAGTGAAAAAAGTATACATATAATATGAAATACCAGTCATAAATATCAAAATACTAATTGGCACATAAAACTTAAGTGGTGAATATAAAGTGCCAATTTTAAATATAATCAATAAAAAACCGACACCGTCCTTTAAAGGCCTGATGTGACTCAGGCCTATTCTGGGTTGCACGTCAACTGGCACATAATCAACACTGTATCCAGTTCGGAAGAAGGCCATTGTGATTGTAGTTGGGTAAGAAAATCCATTAGGAAGTAAATGCAGAAACTCTTTAAATCTTTTAGCATTTACCGCCCTAAATCCAGATGTTAAATCTTTAATATTATGAGAGGTAATCCATGATGCTAAAAAGTTATAAAATTTATTTACAATGAGTCTTAACAAATTTGCCTGCGCCTTATTTTCCCGACAGCCAACCACCATGTCATATCCAGCATCAATACCGGATAATAAATCATGAATGTTATTCGGCTGATGTTGCCCATCTGCATCCATAAATACCAGGGTATCACCGGATGCAGCTCGCGCCCCTGTTTTGATTGCTGCCCCATTACCCATCCGGTAAGGATGATTAATAGTTATAACATCATTTTTCATAACTACTTTTTCTGTATCGTCAGACGAATGATCATTCACAACAATGATCTCTGCAGTTGGGTACCTAGATTTAAGGTCTGGAAGCAGGCTCGATAGTGACTTGGCTTCATTTCTTGAAGGCAATATTATGCTGATATTAGTTGTCATTATTTCTATCTTTATAAATTGCTTAGGGAATTATCATATGCCAACTTTGCCCTGAGGTCTGTATCCATATATTCTTTTAGCTCATATATAGAAGATGCAGCTTCATTGTAACGTTGCAGTTCTTTTAATATAGTAATTTCTCTCAATTTTCTTTCCACATTGAATTTTACCGAGATTGATTCACGTAAATGTACTACAGCAGCCTCATAATTGCCCTTATAAATTGCTAATGATGATAATAATTCATACAAAATAGCTTTATCAATAATTGCGTTTTGATTGGAAACAATTAATGAGATTAATTCTTCAAGATCTTCAGACTTCAACCCTGGACATTGGCCTTGCAAAACATCTAGCACCAGGTAATCCAGGGCTGAAATTGTGGCAAAGTTAAACTCAATAGGCATTTGTACTTTTTCAAAGAGGTGGTTAAATGAAGAAACTGTTAATTCATGGCTAAACATGCAGCTCTCAATATGCATCTTACGGATATCTGGATAGATATCATTCTTTGAAATTGTGCTCAAATCATTTAATACCTGCATAGCACCTGAATAATTACCATGTTCAAGATGAACATTTACCAGTTCCTGTTTCGCTCTCTTTGACTGTGGATAATTTGCAGACCATGTTATTACTTGCTCATAAGGTTTATTCCATAGTCCCACCTGATCAAACAAAATTACAAGCAATGCCAGACTATATAATCCTAGAAATCCAGATACGTATTTTTTATATTGTCCATGACTTAAACCTGTCGTGAACAGAGCTGTAATTAGAATAATCAATCCAAGCGAAGGCAGGTAATTACGATGTTCAAAATATAAATCCAGGCTTAAAGGACCAGCTTCTAAAATATGACCAGAGAAAAAAAATAACAGGCCAAATCCTGCAATAGGATGCACCTTTCGTATAAATATGGAGATAAATATCATAACGCCAATTATTGTGACTGATATAAGAGTTGATAAAGGCATAACAATAGAAGTGGATACTGGATAACCATCATGAAATAAACTAAATACACCGGGATGAGGAATCAAAACCACCAATATATAATCCAAAATAACTCGCGACTCAGTCAAAACTCGCTGCCAGGGCGTGAATTCCCGAATGAAAAAACCTGCTTGCAGGGTTTCTAAGTTCAGTAAAATATAAATAAAAAAACAAACCAGCGGTATAGTCAGAAGTAATCTTATAATTTTATGTACTCTAACTGACGACAGATCTCTATAAAACAGAAATTCTATCAATATTAGAAATATAGGTAATAAAATACCCGTTTCTTTTGCGGAAATTGCAATTAATGTGCAAACAAAAATTGAGAATAGAACCCATCCGAACCCTTTTTTAATATCTTTTTTTAAGATCTGATTACGTCCATGCATAAAACTTATCAAACCAATCAAAGTAAAAGTAGCGGAGATTAAAGTCATACGCTGGATTGTATATAGTACCGTATTGACATGTACCGGCAGCAAAGACCACAACATCATTACAATTAAGGCAAACAGGAGGGATTGCGTCTCATCCTTTTGCAAACGTCTCATTAATTGCCTGCTGAAAAAAAATACAAGAATTACATTTACTAAATGGATAGACAGATTGATAAATTTGAATGCAAATGGATTATCTGGCCAGTCTGGATATTGTAAAGCAAAGCTAAACAGGGAAAGTGGCCTGCCTCCTGGCCCTGAAAAACCACTGCCAAAGATATAATATAGCAAGCCATGAGATTTAATTTCTGCAAGACCCTGCAAATTATAAATATCATCAAATATAAAACGGCTACCCAAACCCTGAAAGTATATTACTCCAACGCAAACCAAAATAGCTGAGCACAATAGCAAACAAAGCTTATTGATTCTTGCAACCATTAAGAAATCACAAAATATCAGGAATAAAAAAAGGCCACTCGAAAGTGGCCTTTTACTGATTGAATCAGTTTAATACTATTTACAAGTGGTTGGCCGATACTTGGCTTCGATATCACCACCAGAACAACCCCACTGTAAACTATCAGTAGAAGACAACTCAAGCGTTGAACCACTAATGCCAGGATTGACCGCAGTTCCCATAGTTGCAGTAACCGTGACTGCGCCACCAGATGAGGACACATCCATGCTGGCCACATATTTACCTGCAGTGGTTGTACCAATGGCTGTCAGGTTAGAAGGATATGTTCCGCTGTCGGCGTAGAATTCAGCAAGACCTGTCTTGAAAGCAGCTGTCAGTGAAACTGCCTCTGTAACCTGTGCACGTGCGGTGTAGTCCTGATATGAAGGAATAGCCACTGCTGCCAGGATGCCGATAATGGCAACCACGATCATCAGTTCGATAAGTGTAAAACCTTGTTGTAATTTATTCATATTTTTAATGCTCCAATTTTTCAGTTAAATCTAATGTACGTTCTATTATAATTGTGAATTAATCTAATCAATAGATATAAAGCATAATTCATACCAACATTACAAGCTATTGATAATATTGAAATAAATATTATTTTGTCAAATTTATAAATTCTAAACTGACAAAAAACGTCAAATTCTGACCTTATATGTCATCAATTTTGGCGTTCTGCTTCCAGTATTTGTCGTAAACGATGGGCATCGTTCTCCTGATGTAGCCAAATACCCAGAGATTTATTTAAATTCTGTGTCGCTAAATCCCATTCCCCCAACATAATATTGACCAATCCCTGAAAATTATAAATAGTCGCTCTGTCCTCTTTAGTGATGGCCTCATTTACCTTTGGGATAGCAGAAGCAATGAGGTTTTGTGCTGCATTAATATCAATTTCATCATCCAGCAAAAATCGTTTTACCAGGCCTAACTTGCCATAATAACTATCACAGTATTGATCGACCATCTCATGGAACATCTCTTTTTTATCTTTCAGATTGGTATAGCTAGCCAGGCCGGACATCAGATAACAAAAGTGCTGCTCATGATATCTATATAATATCTTTTTCCATGCATCTATCGGAACAGGCTGGTTAAAAGTATCAATAAAATAATTTAGAATATTTTCATTTAAAATAAATTGATAAAGCCCTTGTTGTCCTGATTTATCGACAGCCGAATACAGACCATACTCCTTAACTGCGTAGGCGTGTGAGGGTAGCTTATCATAGAAAATAGCCTTATCACTGTGTCGTATATATAAATTGATTAGTTCTATTCTGTCTTCTTCATTAATTTTATTATCCCCTCTGAATAATCTGTTTTTAAATATCAAGCCAGATGGCTGCATGAGCTCGATATCTTTACGATAGTTTTCTACCTTGTTCTGATATCCGAGGGGTCCCACACTAAAATCATTATCCAGAAATAAAACAGACTGCTCAGGCAGACTACCCAACACAGTCTTTGCATACAATTCAACATAATCATCATTTGCCCTCAGATTCTGGGGGATGCTTGAAGCGATAGTTGACCCCAGTATTAATACAATCACTGACAACTTTACTGTCTTACTTTTAATATTGAACCTGGGAATAACATTAGTTGTCATTAAACTTAATCCAATTGCTAACCATATAGATAAAATACTATAGGCAATAAGCGGATAAACCCGAAAAATACTCTGATGCAAAAAATCGAAATCAAAATTGAGCAGACCAACTAATACCAGCGTATTGCAAAGATACCCAACTATAAGCGCAATTATTATTCTTCTATTAAATACGTTTTTCTGACTAACCATTCCTGCTACGATGAATATAAATCCGACAATGCCAAACTGATGGATACTTTCTGTCAGCACAAACCAGACATATTGAAATTTATCATACAAAACAGCGCTATAACTCTGGTCAATAGAACTGAACCCTTCCCTGCTGATAAAAAACCAGATCTCAGACAAACTGTTTAAAGGCCCGTAAAAGCTAATCTCAGGATTTATACGTGATCTTTTAATTAACCACATATATGGCAGCAGGCCTAATAAGATAAATGGAATAATATAAGGAGTTTGATAAAACAACCTTCGCTTTTGTTTTAGCAGGATAATTAATAACAAAGGAGAAGAGAGCAGTATCAAAGGCCAGTGATTGGACAAGCCCACCCCGTACAATAGACCAATCAAAATAATAGTTTTTAATGATTTTGTTTCATCCTGATCGACATAAATCAGGGACAAATAGAACAACAATAGAAATATTAGAACATTCAGGCTGTACACTTCAGCAACTATCGATTGCGACCAATACACCGGAGACAAACCATATGCAACACTCGCTGTTACGGCAGCATACTTGTCCGATGTTAACTTATTAATTATCAAAAAAAGGACACCACATGCAAGTGCAGAAAAAATTGCTGAGAGCAGATGTACCCGATAAGCAACCGTACCGGCAGGAATCCACGTAGCCAAATGACTGAATAGTGTATACAGCGGGTAACCGGGTGGATGAGCAATACCATTAAACCAGGCGGCCATTAAAAACAAGCCATCATCTTCAAGGACAACACCCTTTGGAGCACTAAAAAGGTAAACCATGAAAATGACAATGGCAGTAAAAAGAAACAACTGCCTATTACGCAAATCTAATTTTCCTATAGTCATGTGCATATTTTTTGATGCCCAAAGGTTAATACTCAAGGAATAATAATTCTGCTAGTTTTTATTTCTTTTGAATACCATAAAAGCAAAACTTAAAATCACAGCCAGAATAGTCAAGACCAATGTGTACAAACTTAATACTTGCAGGAATTTCTGTATGACAGGGGCCTCGAATTCGATCTTCTCATAGGAAATAAATGATTTTGCTATTCCATACTCATCATGAGTAAGCTTATCTCCTGGCATGCATTGGTTTTCTTCAGGGTAAAGTAAACAGGCCGGATTATTGATATTAAATGTTCCATCCAGTTCATCAAAAACGTTTCCTAAATGCAAATTACCATAAGGAAAATCTTCAAGTCCATATCCAAATACAGGCTCATAGCAAGCAAACTGAGATTCTCCTCTCACCATCAAATCATTTCTTTCCAGATATATTTCTATCTTGTCACTACCGGGCATACTTCCAATACTCATTACTGGTGGTATATCCGCATCCCATGCTGAAAGAATATTTACAGGGTTATAACTGTGCTTAAAATATCTTCCCCAGTCCTGACTGGTAATTGTCAAGACGATTAACACAATACATATCATAGAAGCCGCAATCCGATATTTTTGACTTCGAAAAATATAATCAACTGCATATGCTGATATTACACATAGAACAGGTACATAAATTGCTATCCATCGGATTAAAGATGAACTATTTTTTATATACGGCAATCCTTTTAAGAATTGAGACCAGCCAGGATAATAAGTATTTATTAATATCGGCACTAACAACATTACTATCAATATGACTGCTGCTTTTTTTACAGGAAGAGTGACGGCAAGCTTTTCACGCTTCACAAAAAACCGGTAGCTCATTAAAATACACATGGTAGTTATCAACAATAAAGAGATGGGGGTAAGCTGAAAATTTACTTCGTATTCTCCCAAAACATACGGAAAATTTCTGATACTATCGACAACTATTTGACCATCTGTAAAAAACAACATCTTAAAAATATTTTCAATTGAAGAAAATAAACCATCAAATCCTGGTAAAGGATAAAAATCTCTTTTAAAGAGCCCCATAAAAACAACTGAAGAGTACAGTTTTGATGATGAAATAATCATCCCCAACAAGCCTGCTAGAATTAATCGTACTAAAAATTTGCAGTTGGACTGTCTGAATATAACTGCCAGCAACCAGAGCATGACTAGCATGTAAATTACGGGGACCATAAAATTCGCAGCACCAGCATATATCATATAAACAAATATCAGGGCATTGATACCGATCCACATAATTTCATGTTGCCTGCTTCTTCCTCCTTCATCAGCGTTATATATCAAGCCATAAGCAAGCAATGGCACCAAAGGAAATATATGGTAAGTCAAATGACCAACCAACATGCGACTAATAAAAAAGCCATTAAATAAGAATAGAACGATACCAACCAGAATGGCAGGAATACTTAATTGAAATACTCTTCTTAACAAGAAAGTCTTAGCAACAACACCTATTGTAGAAAATATTATTACTGAAAAATAAACTCCTTGAACAGGACCATTCCAAATACTCAAAACCTGCGGGATTGAAAAATATAAATTTTGAGGGTTCGGATAAAACGGGATACCACCACAAAATGCCGGCGTGAACCAGGGAATTTCAAAGTAACCATTGGTATTAAACCAGTACAACCCATTTAATAAATAAGGAAAAAAATAAGCATAATCAGAACCGAGAAGTCCATCACTTGTAGGAAAATATTGAAAAAAATGCAGATGAAATAAACTTAATATTAAAATAATAAAAATGATAACAAATAGAAGATTGTGTCGATACGGCATTTGCACATAAATTACCTGATAAATTTAGGCTAATAAAAAACTATTATTAACTTTCATAAATTGATTCGATTGATTGCACATAATTAGCTGATTCTTTTACGGGAACCACTGAGTTTTTGGAACGACTTGACAATTCCACTAACAATAAAGCAACCGAAATAAATAGTAATAAACAGGTTAATATAAAAAGAATGAAGCATGCGATAAGAATAATTTGCACTACTTCGCTATAAAGTAAGACGCTTACAATAGAAAAAGCAAAGGCTAGTCCGGCGATAATAACAGACATCAAAATAAAAAATTTCATCGCCCTCACCAGTACCCGATCATTAAATATTGAGATTGCACTGAGTCCATGCAGGACCAATCCGGTAAAATTCATTTTCGCTTTACCATCGATTCGATTTCCACGACATGTTGATACCATTCTCAAATCATTATTTGAACGCAACACCGTAGCGGCAAGGTGGTTCCATAAAGAATCTTTATAAACAAGCCTGCAGAGCAGTCTTTTAGGGAGAAGACAATAATTACCAAAATCAATTTTTTCTCCCGTAAGTAATCTGAATAATAATTTATAGAAAAAATAACTAATCTTGAAAACCATTCCTTCTGAACGCTTGTCCCTTTTAGCTACAACAATACAATTTGCATCACTGTTTCTATATTCGTCAATCAATAACTTAATATCTTCGGGCCTGTCCTCACCATCACCATCCATGACTATAACTACTTCTGAATCTGATTTATTTGAGATATCAACCAATCCAACAGCAATTGCTCTTTGATGACCAAGATTACAGGCAAGATGTAAAATTTCAATCGACCCAATAGATTGAAAAGTTTTGGTAATATCTAAACTACTTACCTCATCTGAACCATCGTTCACCAAAACTAATGAGATTTTAATTTGCGCCTCTTTACCAACAGTGTCGATTTGAGGAATCAATTTTGATACTGATAACCAGTCATTAAAAACTGGAATTACAATTGTTGTATTAATTACGGACATTTATTTTTTTTACCAAACCTTAAAGATCTGAAATCATTCTCTGCGCCGGGTTACCCGGATGTTTCCAATGATTATATGATTTTAAATACATTTGTTTAGCCATAACAGCATTACCCATTATCGAAAATACTTCTCCTGTGAGGAAATAATACATTGCTAACTCTGACTTTAGCACAGCTTGATCACTCAATTCTTCTGCACGAGCTAATACTAGCTTAATATCATCAAGCATTTTATCCCCATTTCTTAATAACATTTCAGCATGAAGTAAATTGCCATGAAAAGTATCGCACACTCTATTTACCCATCGCTGTAATTCTTCTTTCTCGCTTATTGAGCTAGAGTATTCCAGTATATTCAAACTTAACTTACAATATTCTGATAATATCAACCTGTAGTGCATTTTCTCCCATCTATCAACAGGTTCACCCCTGCCTAGTAACGATTCAATATATTCTTTTATTTCCGGAATAATGATCGCCTGTCTATGTTCTGGCATTCCTTCCCGGTTCACTTGTTTAAACAGCCCGTAATCTGTTTCACTATAGCCAGATATAAATGAGCTTGAATAATAAATCGGCCTTGATGCAGACAGAATAAACCTTCTAATAATATCTTCAGCTACTTCAAGTGGAGTTTCATTTTGATGAAATAGACGATTAGAATAGACGATTCCTTTTAAACTATATAATTGAATGTCGGGCCTTTGGTTTAATATGAAATGATGATATCCCAATGTCCAGACATCTATATCACCATATGTAAACAAAATTGCGTTTTTCTCAATATTAGAGAATATTACATTCGCATACTCATCCACCCACACATCATTTTTTCTGTAATTTTCGACAGTATTAGCTACCAAGGTATTTCCTACAAACAATAAACCAACAGCTGCTGTTAAAAATGACTTTCGTATTTTATTATCAATATATTTAAAAATTTTATGACAGATAATTTTTATTCCCAGTGCTATCCATACAGCGCAAACCGCATAAGCCATTAGTGGATAGACTCTAAATATATTTTGATGATGAAAATCATAATCAAAACCTAACAATAATATTAACAAGAATGTGTTTCCTAAATACAAAAACAATAAGCCAAAAGCCAAAGTTTTACCCCAATGTCTCCATTGAAAAACGAACCCGGTTATAAGAGGAATAATGCCTAGAGGACCAAATTGTTTTGCCGTATCTGTAAGACTGGATATCAAAAAGAATCCCTTATCTGACCAGTCTGCGCTTAGGTTTGAATCTATTGTTGAGTAAGCTTGCCTGCTAATATAAAACCAGAGTTCACCAAGACTATCTATTGACCCATAAAAACTTATAAATGGTTCCATTCTCGAACGCACAACCATCCAAATATAAAACATAAGGCCTATACATAAATAGGGGATGCTTTTAAATATTTGGCGACAAACATTTCTTTTATACGGCCATAACAAACATCCCAAAGCAGGAGTTGATGCTGCCAATATGGGCCAATGATTACTTAAACCTAAACCATATATCAATATGAAATAATTTAATAACCTTTGCCTGGTTTCATCCTCGTATGCATCACGGTAAATTAATAAAACATAGAATAAGGCCAGGATGATAAGCGCATTTAAGGTATATGCTTCAGATATTATTGCCTGCGACCAAAAGCTTAATGAGTAACCAAAAATAAGTGATGCTATAAAAGCAAATGAACTCTCTATTCTCAGTTTACAGACGATATGAAATAAACAAACACAACTTGCGGCACCAAGTAATGCTGTAAATGCATGGACACGAAAAGCAACACTACCCAAAGGAATCCAGGTTGCTACATGTGATAACAAGGTATAAAGGGGATATCCTGGAGGATGGGCAATTCCATTAAAATACGCAGTCAAAGTAAACAAACCATCGTCTTCCAATACAACTGTATGCGGCATTGAAAGTAGATAAACACCAAAAACCAGTATAAATGTACCCAGAGGGAAATATTTAGAAAGAGTAATAGGAGAGACTATTTTAGTATTCATATCACCAGCAGTTTCCATAAGTAAAATAATTCTTATAGCGTGGCAGAAATGCTTATGTCATTGCTATATTTCCCTATCCCAAAGAATTTGAATGCAGCTATATAAAAAAGCTTATCACCAACAAATCACTTCTAAAATTGTCGGCTTCAGGTCTAAATAATACAGTCTGATGCTATTTTCGTCTGTTATTTTTCCATACAAACATACTGCTGATGGTAAAATTCCAGATCGCTCCTGCTAGTGCGCCAAAAACACCGGCTAAAAACCATGGTAATTGTCTTTGGTATAACTCTGTTGCCAATGATACATTCAGTATCGCACCAATCATACAAACCAGATAGAAAGACAACAATCCTCGCCAAAATAAATTACCCGTCCTCTTCAAATCATGATATGTAAAAAAATTATTTAAAATATAATTAGTTGTCATGGCAACGAATGTTGCAATTGATTGGGACAGGGTAAAGTTTAGATTAGATACATCATGCATACTCCATAATGCAAGCATGTGAACAAATAGGCCGGACGATCCTACTGCAATAAACGATATAAATCGGTATGGGAGATATTCTCCAATCATCTTACTGAGCAACATGATCAGAAAATCCCAGACAACAATAAAATCCAGCTTACTTTCACCACTTTTTCTACTACGCATGACATATGGCAATTCTGCAGTCTTCACTAGTTGGTCACTGGACATAAGAAGGTCCAATAATATTTTAAACCCCCGTCCGGACACCCTGTACATGACTTTTTCAAAGAATGTTCGCCTTATCATGAAAAAACCACTCATTGGATCAGTAATATTTACATTCAAACTAATAAGACTTATTTTTGTAGCCAAACGGCTAATGGTTTTTCTAAATTTCGGCAAGCCCCCTGTACTTCCAATGTCAAAATATCTGCTGGCAACAACAACATCTAACTTTTCATTTAGTATTTTCGCATACATCTCAGGGATTAATTTTTCATCATGTTGAAAATCCGCATCCATAACACAAATTAGTGGAGAGCTAGATGCCATGATTCCTTCAATACAAGCAGAAGAAAGCCCACGTCGGTTGAGTCTATGTATACATTTAACACGGTGGTCTTGACTAGCAAGATTCTTAACAACAATATTCGTACCATCTGGAGAATCATCATCAACAAAAATTAATTCCCAGTTGATGTTTGTTAATGCATGACAGATTGCATCAAAAAGCGGGACGATGTTGTCACGCTCATTATAGGTAGGAACGATTATAGATAGCTCGAATGCCACAAAAACATATAGTCCATAAAATTTTTATTATTAATCAATACCAAGCTTTTCCAGCCTGTATCTCAATGCTCTGAAACTAATACCAAGGACTTTAGCTGCAGCAGTCTTGTTCCAACGTGTTTGCTCAAGGGCGGTTATAATTCTCTCTTTTTCCTGATTTGCGAGAAATCCATCAAGATTATTGTCTTCACTCTCTGCCCCATCAGTAAATTTTTCAATATCTGGAAGCTGCAAGTCTTTAACATTTATATTATTTCCATCCGATAACGCGACTGCTCTTTGAAGTATATTTTCAAGTTCTCTCACATTCCCCGGAAAAGCATATTCACGTAGTGAGGAAATAGTGTCATCACTTAATACCATGAAATCCTGGGTGTTTTTTGTTTCAGTACTAATTTTTTTCAATATATGCTCAGCAAGCAACAATATATCCTCCGCGCGTTCTCTTAATGGCGGAACGTATAGTTCTATAACATTGATTCGATAAAATAGATCTTTTCTAAATTGTCCTGAATCAACCATTGAGCTCAGATTTTTATGCGTTGCAGACAGGATCCTCACATCAATCTGTTTCTCATGTTGTGAGCCCACCTGACGGATACTTTTTTCCTGAATTGCCCTAAGCAATTTAACCTGCATATTTTGTGGCAGTTCGCCAATTTCATCGAGTAATAATGTTCCTCCATCTGCTGCCTCAAACAAACCTTTTTTATCTGATACTGCACCAGTAAAGCTTCCTTTTACATGCCCAAATAATTCACTTTCCATTAAATCATGTGGTATTGCACCACAGTTCACCGGAATAAATGGTCCAGAGGATCGAGGACCTTGTTCATGAATCATCTTTGCTACCAGTTCCTTACCTACACCTGATTCTCCGCTTATATATACTGGCGCCTGGTTTCTAGCTAATTTGGTAATCATTTTTCTTATATTTTGAACAGCAACACTTTCACCAATTAAGTTATATGCAAGTCTGTCTTGAGCCTGAAAAATATTTAACGCATTTTCGATTAGTTGCCTTAACCTTCCCAGATCTACTGGCTTGGTCAAAAAATCAAAAGCTCCAAGCTTAAGAGCCGAAATTGCTGTTTCGATACTCCCGTGGGCTGTTATAACAATCACTGGAAGCTGAGGACTACATTCTTGTATATAGGCAATAAATTCAACTCCATCACCATCAGGCAAGCGCATATCCGTAATACATATATCAAAATTGTGCTTTGACAATTGATGTTCTGCTGCCTTTAGACTGTCGGCAGTCTTGAAGGAGACATTCATTCTTTCCAGAGTAATTCCCAGTAATTCTAATATATCCGGTTCGTCATCTATAATTAAAGCAAGTTTATTAGCCATTAGACAACATCCTGTTTTCGTTCTGGATGAGTAAATAGAATTCTGAATGTGCATCCATTTTGTGAATTTTTTATAAGATTTAATGTCGCCTGGTTTGCTTCACACAGCTCCCTGGCTATAAATAATCCAAGACCTGTCCCGTTCGTTTCTGTGGTAATAAATGGTTCAAACAAATGCTCGACAATTTTATTATCGATTCCACCACCAAAGTCAATAATATCAATATATGGTCTTTGCGAATCTAGATACAGCTCACATTTAATAACTATTACGGGGATATTTTTACTATATCTCAGCCCGTTTTCACAAATATTCCACATAACCTGATTAAGCTGTTCTGAATCCATATTTGCTACCAGCTTAGTATCCGAAACTTCAAGCTTAATATCTTCATCAATTAATCCATATCGTGATTTTAATTCATTAACAAAATCATGCAGCCAATGATCCAGGGTAATTGAGGCAGGCATGGATCTCTCCCTCCTGCTAATACGCATTACGTTCTCAATAATATTATTAACTCGAACTGACTGTTGTGTAATGATGCTAATCAATCGTTCATCTTCATTATTTATTTGTTGCGACTCTCCTAATAATTGAGCAGCGTGACTGATTGCACCAACCGGATTTCTGACTTCATGGGCAATACTCGCAGTTAATCTTCCCAGAGACGCTAGTTTTAATTGCTGTGCTTGTTGACGGAACTTGGATACATCATCCAGGAAAATTAATAC
>Ga0055584_100000565_pt1 | contig 35339 bp, 29 predicted proteins | sample OSDHelmetaG_FD_58716 | JGI IMG/M metagenome (GOLD analysis project Ga0055584, IMG submission 58716) | Pelagic marine sediment microbial communities from the LTER site Helgoland, North Sea, for post-phytoplankton bloom and carbon turnover... | ecosystem: Environmental > Aquatic > Marine >...
CGGGGCTGCCCGGCGACGACGACGACTCGGGGCTGCCCGGCGACGACGACGACTCGGGGCGGTGATCCAGCGATGAGCGATCGTCCGCGCGTCCTCCTGGTCGACGACGACCCCAAGGTGCTCCGGCTCCTGGAGGCCACGCTGCGCCTGAAGGCCTACGAGGTCGACAAGGTGTACTCGGCCGCTCAGGCCCTGGAGCGCATCGCGGCCGCCCCGCCGAACCTGATCATCTCCGACATCATGATGCCGGACCTCGATGGGTACGACTTCCTGCGGCGGGTGCGGTCGACCCCCGGCGCGCAGACGGTGCCGTTCATCTTCCTGTCTGCCCGGTCCGAGCCCGACGACGTAGTCAAGGGCCTGCGCCTCGGCGCCGACGAGTTCCTGCGCAAGCCGTTCTCCATCGACGAGCTGCTCGTTCGCGTGGAGCGCGTCCTGGAGCGCGCGTCGGGCACGGCGAAGGAAGACCCGACGGCGATCTTCCGGGGCGATCTGGAGCACATGCCGCTGCACGACCTGCTGCGCATGACGGCGGTTCAGGAGCGCACGGCGCTGCTGCGGCTCGATGTGCGGGGCGTGCGTTCGTCCGCCGAGTTGATGCTGGTCGGGGGCCAGGTCCGCAACGCGGTGTTCGGCCGGCTCGAGGGCGAGACGGCGCTGTTCCAGCTTCTGCTGCACGAGCGAGGTCGCTTCTCCCTGCTGGCGGAGCAGGCCGTGGACGGCGTGAACATCGTCCACCAGACCCTGCCTTTGCTGATGGAGGGCTTCCGCCTGGTGGAGCTGGGGGTGTTGCGGCGCATCGATCCCGACAACCAGCACGCCGCCGCCTCGCTGGTGCGGGTGGTCGGCGCCGCTCGCTCCGCGGGCCCGGTCCTGCCGACGCTGGGGGAGGAACTGGCGGAGTCGTCCAGCGACATCGCGCCCCTGGTGCTGACGGCGGGCAAGCCCCCGCCGGGCCGCCGCACGCCAGGCGACTTCGACGAGGCCGAGGACTTCGAGGACACCCAGATGATCGAGGGTCTGGGCGACGGGGAGGAACTCCCGACCGCGCTCCTGCTCGATCACGGACGCCTCCCGCCGGCCTCGACCGACGACGAATGGGCCGGTTCGGGGCTCCTGGGCGAGGACGACGACGAGGAGGATCCGGTCAGCGAGGTGCTGGAGCTCGAAGACGACTACGACCACAGCGAATCGGTTCGGTTCGCCGCCGCCTTCGACTCCGGCGAGATGAAGCGGCTGGAGGCCGAACTGGGCGGCACGGGCCCTGACTCCGTGGAGTCGGCGGACGACGGGGCGGTGGACGAGGACCTCTCCATCGCCGACCAGGCCCTCGCCGACGCGCGGGATTACACCGACGCCCAGCGCGTCGAGGCCGACAACCGGCCCGGCACGATCATCGTCGAGGCTCTGGGCGATGAGGACGAAGACGAGGACGACGACTTCGACCTCTCCATCCGCGCGGTCGCCCTCGTCGAAGACCTGGACTCCGACGGCACCGAGGACTCCGGGGACGTCGAGGAGCGCGGCGGGCAGCTCATGGAGCTGTACGAGCAGCTGAAGATCGCCGCCGCCCAACGACTCGGCACCCGCGAGGTCCAGCTGGGCACCCGGTCTGGCGGGGTGATGGCTTCGGCCATTCAGGACGCCGACCGGCGCACGGCGCTGGCCGCATTCGCCGCCCAGGCCGTGCAGTTCGCGTCCCGGGACGAGACCGGAATCCAGTTCGCGGTGCTCGACGCCGGCTCGCTGCACGTGATCGTCATCGAGGTCGATGCGCGGCACCTGTTCTGCCTGATCTTCGAGGACCGCCCGGACCCCCGCGGCATCCTCGACGTCCTGCGCCCGGTGCTTGCGGGCACGCTCGCGCGGGACCTGGAGAAGGCGCCCTGAGCAACGGGTTCGAGGCCCTGGTCTGGGGCTTGCGCGAGTGCGTCGGCCTGCTCGACGCCAGCGGCCAGCTCACGTGGTGCAACCGGCGGCTCAGCAAGGAACTGACCTGCGAGGCCGGCGCCCTGACCCATCCGCTGTCCCACGTGGACTGGCTCGACGCGGGCTCCGTGCCGGCGCTCATGCGGGGGCTGATCGCGGTCGAGACCGGGTTGTCGCCCAAGGGGGAGCGGCTGTCGGCCCAGGTCACCTTGCGCAGCGGGACCGAGCTGCTGGCCAGCCTGCAGTCGCTGCCCGACGGCCGCATCGCCCTGCTGGGTCGGCCGCCCCAGACGCCGAAGCAGGCCCACGCGCTCCGGCCCGAGCAGGCCGACTTCCTCGCGAACATGAGTCACGAGCTGCGCTCACCCCTCATCGGGATCATCGGGTGGAGCGAGCTGCTGCTGAAGGGGCAGCTTCCCCCGGTCCACCGGGAGCCGGTCCAGGACATCTTCGACAGCGGCCACCACCTGCTGCAGATGATCGAAGACGCCCTGGAGTACGCCAAGGCGCGCCAGGGACGCATGACGCTGCGGTTCTCGCCGACCGACGGCGACGACCTGATGGCCGAGTGCCTGACGGTCGCCCGCGGGGTCGCCGTGGGGCGGTCCCTGGAACTGAAGCTGTCGGCCGGTGATCTCGGCGTCGTGCACACCGACGAGCGCCTGCTCAAGCAGATCGTCACGAACCTGTTGAGCAACGCGGTGAAGTTCACCCCCGACGGGGGCCGCGTCGAACTGGCCGCGCGCGTGGCCGGCCCGTGGCTGCAGATCGCCATCCGGGACACCGGCAAGGGCATGTCCGAAGAAGACGCCGCCCGCATCTTCCAGGCCTTCTATCAAGCCGACTCCAGCAGCAGCCGGAGCCACGGTGGCCTCGGCCTGGGCCTCGCCATCGCGCTGCGCTTCGTCGAGCTCCTGGGCGGCGGAATCCGGGTGCGCAGCAAGCCGGGGGTGGGCTCCACGTTCGTGGTGCACGTCCCCCTGGATGGTCGGCGGCCGCCGCCGCGCCTGGGGTCCGAACCGCGCTCCGAGTTGGATTCACTGCCCGGCGAGTAGCCCCAAGAACAACGGCCGCCCCCGAGTGCTCGGGAGCGGCCGCCGATCCACGTGGAACGTGATCAGGCTTCAGCCGCCTCGTTCTCGAAGATGGCGCACGCGCCCATGCCGCCGCCGATGCACATGGAGACGACGCCGAACCGGTGCCCCTCCCGCTTCATCTCGTGCAGCAGGGTCGCCGTCATGCGCGAACCGGTGCACCCCAGGGGGTGACCCAGCGCGATGGCGCCGCCGTTGGGGTTGACCTTGTCGGCGTCGATGCCGAGCTCGCGGACGCAGTACAGCGCCTGGGCCGCGAACGCCTCGTTGATCTCGAACAGGTCGATGTCGCTCAGCTCCATGCCCGCCTTCTTCAAGGCCGCGGGGATGGCGAACGCCGGACCCACGCCCATGATGTCGGGCGGGACGCCGACGACCGTGTACATGCGGATGGTGCCCAGGGGCGTGAGCCCCAGCGACTCGGCCTTGGCCCGAGACATCACCAGCACCGCCGCGGCGCCATCGCTGACCTGCGACGAGCTCGCCGCCGTCACCGAACCGCCCGCCTTGAAGGGCGAACGCAATCGCGCGAGGCCTTCGATGGTCGAGCCGGGCCGGGGCCCTTCGTCCGTCTTGAACTCGACCTCGGTCGCGCCATCGTCGGTGTAGACGGTGGCGGTCACGGGGACGATTTCGTCGTCGAACTTGCCCGCGGCCTGGGCCGCGAGCGCCTTCGTGTGCGACGCCAGCGAGAATGCATCCTGGTCGGCCCGGGACACGTCGTAGCGCTCCGCCACGAACTCCGCCGTCAGGCCCATGGGCGTGTAGACGGCGGGGTTGTTGGCGGCCAACTCGGGGTTGGGCATGGGGTGGTGGCCGCCCATGGGCAGCAGGCTCATGGACTCGACGCCGCCGGCGAGGATGACGTCGGACCAGCCGGCCAGGATCCGCTCGGCGCCGTGGGCGACCGCCTGGATGCCCGACGAGCAGAACCGGTTGATGGTTTCGGCGGGGACCGAGTCGGGCAGGCCGGCGCGGATGGCGGCGATGCGCCCCACGTTCAGTCCCTGCTCGGCTTCGGGGGTGGCCGAACCGACGATGACGTCTTCGATGTCGGCGGGGTCCAGACCCGGGGCCAACGCGACCGCAGCCTTGAGGACCTCGGCCATCAAGTCGTCGGGGCGGGTGTCCTTGAGGGTGCCCTTGTTGCCTTTGCCGATCGCCGTCCGCACGGCGGCGACGACGACGGGATCCCGGGGGTTCTTTTCGAACTTCATGATCTTGTTCCCTTCGTGCCCGCTAGTTGCGGAGCGGCTTGCCCTTCATGAGCATGTGCTGGATGCGCTCGATGGTCTTCGCCTCGCCACACAGCGACAGGAAGTTCTCGCGCTCCAGGTCCAGGATGTCCTGCTCGGTGACCTCGGTCCGAGCCGAGATGTCGCCTCCGGTCAGCACGCGGCTGACGGCGGCGCCGATCTTGGCGTCGTGCTCGGAGATCTGGCCCCCGTGCACCATCGACCACAAGGCGGTCTGCAGGGCAGCAAAGCCCGTCCGTCCGGGCAGCTTCAGGGTCCGGCGACGCACCGGGCGGTACCCGGCTTCGGCGAGGCCGATGGCCAGGCCCTTCGCGTCGCTGATCTGCAGGTCCTTGTTCATGGAGATCAGGTCGGTGGGCCGCAGGTAGGTCATCGCGCGCGCCTGCTCGGCGGACTCGGCGACCTTGCCCATGCCGATCTGCATGAACGCCTTCTGGATGAACGGGAAGACGTCGATGTCGATGCCTTCGGGGATGGCCCCGACGGTCCGCCACAGCGTCTCCTTGCAGCCGCCGGCACCGGGCAGCAGCCCGACCCCGACTTCGACCAGGCCCATGTACAGCTCGCCCGTGGCGACCGTGGCCGCTCCGTGCATCGCCGCTTCGCAGCCGCCGCCCAGCGTCAGCCCGTGAGGCGCAGTCACCACCGGCTTGGCGCAGTACTTGGCCCGCATGAACGTGTCCTGCAGGGACCGCGTCATGTCCTCGATCTGGCCCCACTCCTGATTCATGGCGGCCATGAGGACCAGCATGATGTTGGCGCCGGCGGAGAACGCCTGACCGTCCTGGTTGCCCAGGACCAGCGCGCGCCAGTCGTCGGAGCTCTCGAGCAGGTCCAGCGCCTCGCCGTACTTGGCTCCGATGTCGGGGTCCAGGGCGTTCATCTTGCTGTGGAACTGCAGGCACAAGACGCCGTCGCCCAGGTCCAGGATCGACGCGCCGTCGTTGGAGCTGATCAGCCCCCCCGACTCCTTGACGTCGGCCAGCTGGATGCTGCCCTTCGGCTCGGGCAGCGGCTTGCGCTCCTTGCTGTCCATGGCGTCGAAGAACCGCGTGGTCCCGTCGATGCGCTCGTACCACCCGCCCGCGGCGATGGCCTCGTCGACCACCGGCGGCACGTCGTAGCCGTCGGCGCGCATGCGCTCCACGGACTCGGCGAGCCCGATTGCGTCCCAGAGCTCGAACGGACCCTGATCCCAGGCGAAGCCCCAGCGCATGGCGCGGTCGACGTTGACCACGTCGTCGGCGATGTGGCCCAGCAGCGTCGCCGAGTACAGCAGCGTCTCGGCCGTGGCTTCCCAGGCGAGCTTCGCGGCGGCGTCGTCGTGGGACAGGATCGCCTTCACGCGGGCGCCCGAGTCGCTGATCTCGCGCACGGCGCCGAGGCTCTCGAAGCGGACCTTCTCCTGGGGGACGTACTCGCCCGTCTTGAGGTCGCGCTGCAGGATGACCTTCTTGCCGTTGGCGTCCTTGCTCTTCTTGTAGAAGCCGAAGCCGCTCTTGCTGCCCAGCGCGCCCTCGTCGAGCATCGTCTGCAGGAACGCGGGGATGGCGAACGCTTCGCGCTGCGGGTCGTCGGTCAGGGAGTCGTGGCAGTTGTTCGCGACGTGCGCGAGCGTGTCCAGGCCGACGACGTCGCCCGTGCGGAACACGGCGGAGCCCGGCCGACCCATGGGCTTGCCGAAGATCTTGTCGATCTGCGTCACGGTCCAGTCGCCCTCGGCGACCTTGTGCAGCAGGGCCATCATCCCGAACGTGCCGATGCGGTTGGCCACGAAGTTGGGGGTGTCCTTGCCGTAGACAATGCCCTTGCCCAGGGTCTTCTCGCCCCAGGCGGCGAACCAGGAGAACAGGTCCGGGTCGGTGTCGGGGCCGTCGACCAGCTCGAGGAGCTTCATGTAGCGGACGGGGTTGAAGAAGTGCGTCACGAAGAAGCGCTTCTTGAAGTCGTCGGGCGCGCCCTCGGTCATCGCGGCGATGGGGATGCCCGAGGTGTTCGACGTGATGATCGCGTCGGGCGAGGCGTGCTTGCGCACGTTCTCGAACACCTTGAGCTTGATGTCGATCCGCTCGGTGACGACCTCGACGATCCAGTCGCATTCGGACATGCGGGCGCTGTCATCGTACGACAGGGGTTCGATGAGGTTGAGGTTGTCGTTGTGGAAGAGCGGGGCCGGGCGCTGCTTGAGCATCGCCTTCAGCGGCGCCACGGGGGCTTCCAGATCGAACAGGAGCGAGGGGATGCCAGCGTTGGCGAGGTGTCCGGCAATGCCGGAACCCATCACCCCGGCACCCAGGACTGCGACCTTGCGAATGGATCGGGTCATGCGTTCTCCGGTCGTGAATGAACGTTCATTCAGAGGGGGCCGGAGGATACGGATCTGCCGCCACCGCCGCAACCAGCGGATGGACGAGGGTGGGGAGTCCGTTTGCCGGCAGCCGGGATCGGGCCCCTTTGCGTGGGGCGGGCGACCCCAACGAGCCAGTGCCTGGCTGCATCCCTGGCCCTAGCCTGATCTGTGAGGGACCCCCAGGTTCAGCCCCCAAGAGGCCGGACCCACCCTGGAGCCGCCTTGCACGTCGTCCTGCTCGACACCCAATACGAGATCCGGCGCTTCCCGTTCGCATCGGCGTCTCCGGCGTTCCTGCTCCCCATCGTCCACCGCCGCCTCATCGAGCGGACCATGGACTGGCTGGGCAAGTTCGGGCTGGGGCGGGTCCACCTCGTCACCGACCGCAACCCGGCCGAGGACTTCGCGTTCTCCCGGGCGGTGGTCGAGCACGATCTGCACATCGCGGCCAGCCTCGATGAGGTGATCCTGCGCATCCGGCGTCGCGGCGAGATGGACCAGGCGCTGCTCGTGATGCAGGCCAACCTCGATCCGCTGCCCGACCTGCCGGCCATCGCCGCCGAGCACTTCCGATCCGGCGCGACGGTTTCGTTCGTGAAGGGGACCTGCCGCTTTGGCCCCGGGCAGTACAGCCACGGTGCCCCGGCGCTGGTGCTGGCCTCGCCGGTCATGAGCCGCATGCTGGCCCGCCGGCCGGTGGAGCGTCCTCTGGCGGAGATCCCGCGGTTGGCCCGCAAGAAGGGCCTCAAGGCCCTGTCCGTCGACGGCGGCACCGCGGTGGTCGAGGTCAACAACCCCTACGCGCTGTACCAGGCGAACCTGGGCGACCTCCGGCCGGACAAGCTGGGGTCCGCGGGGTTCGAGCAGCGAGGCGACGCGCTCTGGGTCGCGCCGGGCGCGCGCGTCGAGGCGGTCCAGGTGGACCCCATCGGCGGCCCCGTCGTCGTCACCCGCGGCGCCACGGTGGCGGCCGGATCGACCCTGCGCGGGCCGACGCTCATCGGCGAACACGCGGTCGTCGAGCCCGGCAGCTTCGTGCACAAGGGCCTGCTCCTGCGGGACAGCTACCTGCCGAAGCAGAGCTTCGTGGCCAACTCCATCGTCGGCCCGACGCTCAGCCAGAGGGTGGCCAGCTGAGCCGACCGGCGCGGGCCTTCTCACGCGCGCGCAGGTATCCAGACCGCCGGTCGCCCCCGGCCTCGAAGGCGGCGAGGGCCGCCCCCAACGCCGCCGCGCCCGAGCGGCCGTCGGTTCGGGGCATGGCCGCGAGCAACGCCCCGGCGGCGGCGACGACCTCCCCGGTCCCGGGGTCGGCGAACCGCCAGTCCCAGCCGAAGCGGTCGGGCGCCGGCACGATCAGCCCCTCGTCCGCGGCCTTCCAGAACAGCGGTGTCCACTCGTTGTAGAGCTCGAGCCGGGCGCCGGGCGTCATCGACGGCAGCAGCCACGGCGCGTCGGCGCTGCAGGCCGCGAGGTTCTCCCGCAGGTCCTCCGGCCGCGTCCACGGATGCAACGGGATCAGCCCGTGTCCCGCGGTGCCGACAAACGCGTCCCCGTGCTCATGCTCCAGGGCGGACAGGCGCCGGGCGGCCCGTCGGTTCTCGGGCGCCGAGATCCCCTTGTGGTAAGCGGCCAGGCTGCGCTCGTCGAACGCCTCGAAGCCCACCTGGGCGAGCACCAGCTGAACCCCGTGACGTCGGGCGGCCTCGATGGCTTCGACGAGCTTCGGTTCGTGGCGCAGCAGCAGCCAGGGGATGGTCCGCACGTGCAGCTCGTCGAGCCGCGCGGTCAGCCCCGCCTCCGCGAGCGCTTCGATGCCGCGGGCCAGCCAGGGCAGGGGATGCTCCGTCTGCAGCGAGAGCCCCCGCGCTCCCAGGCGGACCAGCTCCCGGGCCTGCTCCACGACGAGCTCCAGGCGCCGCTCGATGCGGTGGCCGGCCCGCGGCAGGTAGCGGAAGGTGCAGAAGGTGCAGCCGCCTTCGGCCCCGACGAGCCCGGCCAGCTGCTCCTGGGCTCGGTCGGTCGCTTCGATCTGCGGTGGCCGGCCGACGACCCCGTCGTAGAACTCGGTCTTTCCCGCCGGGGCATTCCAGACGCACCCCATCTCGGCCACGACCGACGGGACGCGGAGGTTGCTGTCCGGCGCCCGGGGAGGCCCGAAGTAGGCCCAGTCGAGGTCGGGCCCGAAGGGCAGGATCTCGTCGGCCGGACGCCGGAGGGCGATGGCGGGGCCGCAGTCCAGGGCGGCGCCGTCGCGGAACCAGAGGCCCGCCACGGACTCGGCTGGTCGCGCCCCGAGGGCGGCGTCGACCGCGGCCACCAGGCTCGAGCGCGACGCCCCGTGCAACGAGAACTCAGCGGTGCCACGCAGCGCGTGCTGCAGCGCGTTGTGCCCGCCCACGAGCACGGGTCGGCCGGTCTGATCCTGCAGCCGCCGCACGAGCCCGAACGGCCAGATGGAATCCAGAACCAGCAGGTCCGCCTGCGCCCAGGCGGCGGCCTCGGCGACGGCCGAGGGGTGCACCAGGGCGCAGACCACCTCGTGCCCGGCCGCCCGAAGATCCGCGGCGAACAGACACATCGCCAGGTGCGGCGCCTGGTGGCGGTGCTCGAGTTCACACTGCAGCAGGGCCAGTCGTGCCATCGCCGCGCAGCGTACCGGTCTCCGAACGGGTCGGCCCCCCGGGCGCGCAAGGGTCAATGGGGGCCAGTCTTTTCTGGCTTTGCGGTTGCAGTCCGTTCGGGTAGGGTGTCAGTGGAGCGGTGGAGCCTCGGGCCCCATCCGGACACCGCTCCCCCCGGAGGTCATTCGAATGCGTCGCGCCCTCACCGCCTTGGCGGCCTTGTCGCTCCTCGCCCTGCCGTCCTCGGCCCTCGCCGACGGAAGCGGCACCCTTGGTCTGCACAGCAACCTCGTCGTCACCGGCGGCGGCGTCGTGACCCAGGGGGTTGGCCTCGCGCAGCGTCGCGGCGGGCCGGCCACTGGCTACATCACCATCGCGGGGGTGCCGGCGGGGGCCACGGTCTACTCGGCGACGCTGTACTGGATGACGCTCGGCGGCGCCGGCGACAGCTCGGCGGTCTTTAATGGCTACGCCGTGGACGGCACCGAGATCGGCAACCACAGCAACACATGCTGGGGTAGCTACTCAGGCAACAACCGCTCGTACCGGGCTGACGTCACGAGCCACGTGACCGGCAACGGCAACGGCACCTACTCGGTGTCGGGCATCCAGTTCACGAGCAACAACACCGACGGGCAGGGCGCCAGCGTCGTCATCATCTACGAAGACCCCAACAGCGACCGCGAGGCGCACATCGTGATCTGGGACGGCAACGTCCGGTCCGACAACACCAACGACCTCTACACGCTCAGCGGATTCAACGTCACCAGCACGCCGTACTACGCCAACGCCCACTACATCGTGGGCGACGGTCAGTCGGCCCAGGACGGCAGCGTCCGCTTCGGCAGCGCGACCATCGACTCGGGTGAGGTGTTCATCGGCGGCGACGGCAACTTCGGCGACGGCAACATGTGGGACGACCACACCTACTCCGTCACCCAGTACCTCTCGACGAATCAGTCCAGCGTCCAGATGGCGTCGGCCGAGCCCTCGGCCGGCAACGACTGCCTGGCCTGGGAGGTCGCGATCCTGTCCTACGAGGTCGACGTGCCTTGCCAGGACGGGGACGGGGACGGCTTCGAGAACTGCAACGGCGACTGCGACGACGACGATGCGACGGTCTACCCCGGCGCGCCGGAGCTCTGCGACGGCATCGACAACGACTGCAACGGCCTCATCGACGAGGACCCGAGCTTCGACGGCGACGGCGACGGCCACCCCTGGTGCACCGACTGCGACGACACCACGATCGTCATCTACCCGGGCGCGCCGGAGCTGTGCGACGGCTTCGACAACGACTGCGATGGCCTCATCGACGAAGACAGCGACAACGACTTCGACGGCTGGTCGGCCTGCGGCGGCGACTGCAACGACCTGGACCCGACGATCTTCCCGGGCGCCCCGGAGATCCCGTACGACGCCATCGACCAGGACTGCAGCGGCTCGGACCTCAACGACCTCGACGCGGACGGCTTCGTCGCCGCGGCGGTTGGCGGCGACGACTGCAACGACCTGAACCCGCTCGTCTACCCCGGCGCCCCGGAGATTCCGTACGACGGCATCGACCAGGACTGCGACGGCTTCGACTGGGTGGACGTGGACGGCGACGGGTACATCGCGGTGGTCGCCGGCGGCGACGACTGCAACGACTTCGACCCGCTGATCAACCCCGGCGTCATCGACATCCCCGACAACGGGATCGACGAAGACTGCGACGGCCAGGACGTCACGGACCTCGACGGCGACGGCTTCTCAGACGTGGCCGCCGGGGGCGCGGACTGCGACGACACCAACCCGGCCATCAACCCCGACGCCGTCGAGATTCCGTACAACGGCATCGACGAGGACTGCTCCGGCGCGGATCTGGACGACATCGACGGCGACGGGTCCCTCGGCGGCCCGCTGGGTGACGACTGCAACGACAACGACCCGTTGGTGAACCCTCTGGCGTTCGAGGTCTGCAACGGCATCGACGACGACTGCAACGGCGCCGTCGATGAGGGCACCGAGTGCAACGACGCCGACGGCGACGGCTTCACGCCCCTGGGCGGCGACTGCGACGACAGCAACCCCACGGTGTTCCCGGGTCAGGTCGAGTCCTGCAACGCCACCGACGACAACTGCAACGAGGTCGTCGACGAAGACACCCTGTGCAACGACGACGACGGCGACGGCTTCACGGAGCAGGACGGCGACTGCGACGACGCCAACGCCGCCGTGAACCCCGGCGAGGCCGAGATCGTGGACAACGGCATCGACGACGACTGCGATGGACTCGTGGACGAGGGCGGGCCCGACTTCGACGACGACGGCGACGGCTTCACCGAGAACGGTGGGGACTGCGACGACGCGGACGCGGCGATCAACCCGTCGGCGGTCGAGATCTGCGACGCCTTCGACAACAACTGCGACGGCAACAACAACGAAAACACCGAGTGCGACGACACGGACGGCGACGGCTTTGCCGAGAACGACCAGGCCGGCGACGACTGCGACGACACGAACCCGAACATCTACCCCGGCGCCCCGGAGATCCCGGACAACGGCATCGACGACGACTGCGACGGCGTCGTCGACGGCGGCATCGTGGACGCGGACGGCGACGGCTACACGGCCGAGGGCGGCGACTGCGACGAGACCGACCCCGACGTCCACCCGGGCGCTCCGGAACTCGAGGACGACATCGACAACGACTGCGACGACGACGTCGACGAGGGCCTGCCGGGGACCGACGACGACGGCGACGGCTTCTCCGAAGACGACGGCGACTGCAACGACCACGACGAGTCGGTGAACCCCGACGCCGACGAGGTCCCGGGCAACGGCATCGACGACGACTGCGATGGGCAGGTCGACGAAGGCGGCGACAACACCGACGACGACGGCGACGGGCTGTCCGAGGACGAGGGCGACTGCGACGACGACAACCCCGACGTGTTCCCCGGCGCCGAGGAGTCCGACGAGATCGACGGGATCGACTCCGACTGCGATGGCGAAGAGGACGAGGGCACCGACGCGTCCGACGACGACGGCGACGGCTTCTCCGAAGAAGAAGGCGACTGCGACGACACGAACGGCTGGATCAGCCCCGGCCAGGCCGACGAGTGCGGCGACGAACTCGACGACAACTGCAACGGGGTCGTCGACGAGAACTGCGGCGACGGCAACACCGACATCCCCGTGGACGTCAACTGCGAGGGATGCGCCAGCTCGGTGTCCGGCGGAGCGAACGCGGGCCTCGGTCTGCTGCTCCTGGGCCTCGTGGGGGTCCGCCGCCGCCGGAGCTGATTCGCCGCTGACGGGAACAGCCGGCCGGGCTCCCGGTTTCGTGGGGCACGGCGCGCTCAGACCGCGCCCTGTGCGATAGCCTCGCCCCACGGAGCCGGAAATCAGAACATGAGCAGCAGCGATCCCGTCGGGCGTGTGGGCGTCCTTCTGGGCGGACTCTCTTCGGAGCGATCCGTCTCCTTCAAGTCAGGCCACGCCGTCGCCGAGGCCCTGCGCTCGCGCGGGTTCGACGTCGTCGAGATCGACGTCGGCCGAGACATCGACCAGCGGCTCCGCGCCGAGGGCATCGACGTCGCGTTCCCGGTGCTGCACGGCAAATGGGGCGAGGACGGATGCATCCAGGGGCTCCTGGAGTCCATGGGCATCCCCTACGCGGGTCCGTCCGTCTTCGCCGCGGCCCTGACGATGGACAAGGAGACGACGCTGCGTCTGCTCGAGGGCGCCGGCCTGCCGGTGCCCCAGGGTGTCGTGGTGCGACGGGGGGAGGCCCTGCCGGAGCCGGGCGACCTCCCCGCGCTGCCCTTGATCGTCAAACCCGTGCGCGAAGGCAGCAGCTACGGCGTCACGCGGGTGTTGAGGCTCGAGCAGCTGGCCCCGGCCATCGTCGCGGGGCTGGAGCTGGACGATCGCGTGCTCGTCGAGGAGTGCCTGGACGGCCCGGAACTGACGGTCGGTGTCCTGGGCGGCGTCGCCCTGCCGGTCGTGGAGATCGCCCCCAAGGAGGGGTGGTTCGACTTCGACGCGAAGTACACGAAAGGCATGACCGAGTACTTCGCGCCGGCCCGCATCGACGAGGCCCTGGCCACCGAGGTCCAGCGGATCGGCCTGGAGGCCGCGCGACTGACCTCGTGCCTGGATTCCTGCCGGGTGGACATCATGGCCGGGGGCGACCGAGGGCCCCGCATCCTGGAAGTGAATACGATCCCGGGAATGACGGGCACCAGCCTGCTGCCCATGGCGGCGGCCGCCGCGGGGGTTCCCTTCGAGGAGCTCTGCGAGCGGCTCTTGAGGCTCGCGGGCCTCCGAAACGGCGACGCGCAAAGCTGAGCCCGGATGGGCCGGCGCAAACGAGGCCGGGCAGCGGTTCGACATTTGACGACATTTCGGTTGTAATTCCGGCCACGCAGGGCGCACGAGGGTCGGAGAGATCTGGACCGCGCCACGCAGCTGGAGAGCGACGACTTGACTCCAAAGGCGCAACTCGTCTTCCTGTCGGGGGCCCGGGCCGGTCAGACCGTGTCCCTGGAGCAGGGGCGTACGGTCATTGGCCGTCAGGTCGGTGACCTGATCGTCGACGACAAGGAAGTCTCCTCGATTCACGCCATCATCTCGTTCGAGCGAGGTGGTTGGTACGTGATGGACCTTGGCTCCACCAACGGCGTCTTCGTCGACGAGCAGGTGAAGCTCGAGGCCCGGCTGCGAAACGGCACGGAGCTCCGCGTCGGTCAGAGCAAGCTGCGCTTCGAGACGTCGGGCCAGGAAGAGGACCAGTCCTCGCCCCCGCCGGATCTGCTGGCCGAAGGCGCCAACGCCGACCTCACGCTGCCCCACGGTGCGCGCGGCGGCACGCTGACGGCGGACCAGGCGGCCCAGGTGCGCGCCGAACTGGACGCCGACCACACCGGTCCCCCGGTGAAGCGCTCCGGGCCGGACCCCATCGCCTCGGCCCTGTTTGCTGACGACAACGAGCTGGATCAGCTCGCGCAGCAGGCGGGTGCGACCGAAGAGAAGCCCGGCGCCGCCCCCGGCGTGCAGGTCTCCCTCGAGATCCTCGAAGGCGCCGACAAGGGCGCCATCCGTCGCTTCGACCAGGAGAGCGTGCTCATCGGTCGGCTCAACACCGACATGGTGGTGCGCGACTCGGACGTCTCCCGGCGGCACTCGATCATCGAGGTCTTCGACGCGACGCAGGTCTACCTGCGGGACTTGAACTCGACGAACGGCACGTTCGTCAACGGCCGCCGGGTCTCCTCGGTGCGCCTGCGCAACGGCCATCAGATCCGACTGGGTCGTTGCCTGCTGCGCTTCTCCGCCCGCCCCGTCTAGAGCCCGCCGGGTCCCCGGTTCGATCTAGACCGCTCTGAGCGACCGGCTACTTCGACTCGATCGTGCGCTGCTCGATGCGGTCGGCGGCCTCACGCTTCGCCCACCACTGTCGCCAGGACTCGAGCTCGGCTTCGGTAGGCGGGGCGGTGCTGCCCAGGTTGTTGTCGCGGAAGCTCATGCCGGTGATCTCCGTCAACGAGCGCGTCGCGAGCAGCTGAAGGTCCGGGTCCGACTCGTCGAGCACAGCCATCAGCGCGGCAATGCCGGCGATGGACCCGATCTTCCCCAGCGCCATGATGATGTGGTGCCGGACGAAGAAGCTCTGGCCCTGGTGGAAGTTGCCTGGGAGGTTGAGCGCCTCGACCAGCGACTTGCTGCTGGCGCGGTCGCCCAGCGTGGCCAAGGCATCAGCCGCCGAGGCCCGCACGGTCATGGCCTTGTCGAAGAGCGCGCGCTGCAGGGGCTCCACGGCGCGCCGGTCGCCCAGCAGCTCCAGGCCCGACACGGCGCCGAGGCGCAGGATGATGCGCGGCGACTCCAGCCCGCCGATCAGCGTGTTCATGGCGCCGTCGCCACCGATGCGGCCCATGGCGCGGGCGGCGACCCACGCCTCGAAGTCGCTGGCCTTGCCGTCGCGGAAGGTCGACGCGAGGGTCGGCAGCGCCGAGGCGCCCATGGCGACGATCTGGTCGAAGCGCTGCTGAGCGATGTCCTCGTCGATGTAGGGGCTGCCGGCCTGGGCGATGAGTTCGGCCACCGGATCCATCGGTGCCTCCACGACCTTCAGGTCGGGGATGGCCTCCTCCTCGCCCGAGACGGGCAGATCGGGGGGCACCTCCTCGTCCGCGAGGACGGGGGAGGCAAGCAGCAGGGCGGCGGTCAGGATGTGGTTTTTCACGCGCGCGCACCATACCGGACGGGCCCCGCCGGCGTCGGGGGAACGGCGGCCGCCACGCTGGTATCGTGCGCGCCCGCCGCCACCGCAGGAGCCCCGATGAGCGCGCCGCCGTTCCGCAAGTTGTTGATCGCGAACCGAGGAGAGATCGCGGTTCGCGTGATCCGTGCCTGCCGCGAGCTGGGGGTGTCCCCCGTCGCCGTGTACAGCGAGGCCGATGCCGACGCCTTGCACGTGCGGCTCGCCGACGAGGCGTACCTCATCGGCCCCGCCGCCAGCAGCGAGTCGTACCTCAAGGGCGACGTCATCCTCGACGTGGCGCAGCGCTGCGGCGCCGAAGCCATCCACCCCGGGTATGGCTTCCTGTCGGAGAACGCGGCGTTCGTGGGGGCAGTGGAGGCAGCGGGCATCGTCTTTGTAGGACCGCCCGCCCGAGCGATGGAGCTCATGGGGGACAAGATCACCGCCCGCCGCACCATGGAAGCGGCCGGCGTGCCCGTCGTGCCGGGCACCACCGACCCCATCGAAGACGACGCCGAGGTCTTCGCCATCGCCGAGCGGATCGGGTTCCCCTTGATGATCAAGGCGAGCGCTGGCGGCGGCGGCAAGGGCATGCGCGCCGTCTTCGAGGAAGACCAGCTGGAGTCGGGGCTTCGCGGCGCGCGGTCCGAAGCGGCGAACTCCTTTGGCGACGATCGCGTCTACGTCGAGCGCCTCGTTCAGCGGCCCCGCCACGTCGAGGTTCAGGTCCTGAGTGACTCCCACGGCAACCACCTCCACCTGTTCGAGCGTGACTGCTCCGTGCAGCGGCGCCATCAGAAGCTCGTCGAAGAGACGCCGTGCCCGGTGCTGGACGACGCGACGCGCGCGGCCATGACTGCCGTGGCCGTGCAGGCCGCCGCCGCCATCGACTACGAGGGCGCCGGCACCATCGAGTTCCTGCTCGCCCCCGACGGCCAGTTCTACTTCCTGGAGATGAACACCCGGCTGCAGGTCGAGCATCCGATCACCGAGTTCGTCACCGGGGTGGACCTCGTGGCCATGCAGCTGCGGGTCGCGGCCGGGGAGCCCCTGCCGTTCACCCAGGGCGAGCTGACGCAGACCGGCCACGCCATCGAGGTGCGGCTGTGCGCCGAGGACCCCGACGCCGACTTCCGGCCGGCCCCGGGGCGCATCGAGTCGCTTCGGCTTCCGCAGGGCCCCTGGGTGCGCGTCGACGGCGGCTTCTACCCGGGCTACGAGGTGCCGATCTTCTACGACCCGATGATGGCCAAGCTGGTGGTCTGGGGGCGAGACCGCGCCGACGCCATCGGGCGCATGCGCCGGGCGCTGACGGAGCTGTCGATCACCGGCATCCGCACCAACCAGTCGTTCTTCGAGCGGGTGTTGGTCGAGCCGAACTTCATCGCGGGCGTGTACGACACCGGCTACATCGCCGAACACGAGGCCGCGCTGATCGGCGGCGAGCGTGACGACGACGTGTTCGCTGCGGCCCTGGCGGCCATCGTTGCGGCCGCCGCCCAGACGGCCACCGTCCCGCCCGAGGCGAGCAAGAACGCGTGGGCCATGTCGGGTCGACTGCGCCGGTTGGGGAGGAACTGATGGCCTGGGAAGTCACCGACGGGGCCGCCACGCGGCGGGTCGAAGTCGAGGAGCTGGGCGATGGGCGCTGGCGCGCGGTCGTCGACGGCGAGGTCCTGGAACTCACGGTGCGGCGCCCCGAGCCGGGGCTGCTGCAGGTGCACCGGGGCGACTCGATCCACCGGGTCGATGTCGCCGTGGATGGCGGGGCCGTGGCCCTGGGCATCGGCGGACGCCGGTACGACCTGGATGTGGTGGACGAGCGACGCAAGGCGCTGCTGGCCCTCGCCGGGGGAGCGGCGGCTGGCGGTGACGAGGTCATCTCGACGTCGATGCCGGGCAAGGTCGTGGCGCTGCTCGTCGAGGAGGGCCAGGCCGTCGAGGCGGGCGACGGCATCGTGGTCGTCGAGGCCATGAAGATGGAGAACGAGCTGAAGGCGTCGCGTCCCGGCGTGGTTCGGGTGCTGCACGTCGGTTCCGGCGACGCGGTCGAGGGCGGGGCAAAGCTCGTCACGATCGCGCAGGCCGAGGACTGACGACCGAGCGCTTCGCTTTACAACCGGCGGGTCGACCCTAGGTTGGGGGCAGGGATGACCGACGACCTCACAGCCTTGAGGGCCGACCACGACCTGGTCGACCTGCACTTCCACACGCGCTGGAGCGATGGGCTCGCGACGCCGGCGCAGGCCGTGGCGCGGGCTCGCGAGCTGGGCGTGCGCGTCGCGATCACCGACCACAACAAGATCGAGGGCCTGCTGCAGGCATGGGATCTGGCGCGCGACGAGGCCAGGAAGCTCCTGGTTCCAGGCCTGGAGATCACCACCGCCGAGCGGATCCACCTGCTCGTCTACTTCCGGCGCCCAGAGCACCTTCGCCAGTTCTTCTTGCGCGCCGTCGTGCCCTGGCGGCCCCCGGGCGCCACGGCCACGACGCCCATCAACCGCCCCGTGAGCCACCTGCTGGAGGATCTGCAGCGCTGGCCCCACGTCACCGCGGCGGCCCACCCCTTCGCCTTCGCCAAGAACGGCTGGATGACGGTGCGGGATCAGCACCACCACATCGGCGCTCTGCTCGACGACCTGACGGCCGTCGAGGTGCTCAACGGCCAGGAGTTCGACTCGGGCAACGATCAGGCGGCCGCCCTGGCGCAGCAACGCGGCCTGGGCACCGTCGCGGGCAGCGATGGCCACTCGCTGGCCGAGCTGGGCAACGTCGTAACCGCCCTGCCGAAGGGCGCCGACCTGTTCGAGGTCATCGCCGACGGCGCGCTGCAGGTGGTCGACCGTCGGCCCACGGGGTTGTGGCGCCGCGTCGTGGGCCAGGCCCCCAAGGCCGTCTACTACGCCGCGAAGCCGGGCCGCATGGTGTGGCGCCGGAGCCAGGGCACCGACGGCGACGGTCCGGCGACCCGCGACGGGCTGCGTCTGGAAGCTCCGCTCCCCGAACCGCCCGGCTGACCCCCCGTGCCGCCGCTCCCCCTCGCCGAGGCCGTCGCCTTCGGCCTGTATCTCGGCACCGTGGTGGGCTGCGGCTGGCACCTGCTGCTGTCCCGCAAGCAGCCCAGCGCGACCGTGCTGTGGGCGGCGATCCTGCTGTTCTTCCCCATCCTCGGGGCCCTCGCCTACACGGTGGTGGGCGTCGATCGCCTGGGGAAGCGCGCGACCATCAAGGAGCTGCGGAACCGGGCGGTGCGCAACGAGCTGGAGGCCCTGGTCCCCAGCGGCCCGTTTCGCGAGCTGCCGGCCGAGGCGCGTGTCTTCCCGCCGCACCTCGACCCGTTTGCCAACCTGGTCGCCAACGTCGCCCGGTACCGCGCCGTGGGCGGCAACTCCGTCGAGCTGCTGACCGGCGGGCCGGCGTTCTACGGCCGCGCGCTGGCGGCCATCGACGCCGCGACCTCCTCGGTGCTGGTCGAGACGTTCATCTTCGACCCCGACTCCGTCGGCGATGCGTTCCTCGAGGCCCTGGCCCAGGCCGCCGAGCGAGGCGTCCGCTGCTGCGTGCTCTTCGACGACATCGGCGCCTTGTCCCTGGACCCGCTCCGCCTGGACTCGGTGCGTGCCCGGGGCGTGCAGGTGGTCGCGTTCAACCAGCGCGACTGGCTGCGGGGGCGCTGGCAGCTGAACTTGCGCAACCACCGCAAAGTGCTCGTCGTCGACGGCCGCATCGGGTTCACCGGCGGCATGAACATCAGCGCCCGGCACACGTCGGTGGACGGGGCGCCGCCCGAGTCCGAGGACCACCACTTCGAGGTGCGAGGCCCTGTGGTGGCTCAGCTGACGGCTGCCTTCGCCGAAGACTGGAGCTACGCGGCCGATGAAGCGCTGACGGCGCCGGCCCTGTACCCCCCGCCCGAGGTTGCCGGGGACGTCGTCTGCCGGATCCTCCCCTCGGGCCCCGACGGCGACGCCCTCGTCTTCTGGAAGGTGTTGATCGGCGCGCTGCACGCCGCGCGCGAGCGGGTGCAGGTGGTCTCTCCCTACTTCCTGCCCGACGAGGCCGTGTCGGCGGCGTTCGCGCTGGCGTCGCTGCGGGGCGTGCGGGTCGATGTGGTGGTGCCGGCGAAGACCGACTCGCGGGTCGTGGACTGGGCCACGGAGGCGGGTCTGGGCGAGCTCCTCGACGCCGGGGTCCGGATCTGGCGGCGGCCGGCGCCGTTCCTGCACAGCAAGCTGCTGACGGTCGACGGCCAATGGGCGCTCGTGGGCAGTCCGAACCTCGACCAGCGCAGCTTCCGGCTCAACTACGAGCTGGCCCTGGGCGTCGCGGACCCGCAGGCGGTGGCGGCCATCGACGAGGCCATCGCGGCGGAGCGGGCGAAGTGCGAGCCCATGAGCCTGCAGGAGTGGGAGGCTCGCTCCACCATCAGCCGCGCGTGGTCCAACTTCTGGGCGCTGTGGAACCCGCTGCTGTAGGAGCGGGCCTCAGGGATACCAGGGGTCCGGGCCGTCGAGGCCGGGCAGGGGCCCCACGTGCAGCCGGAAGTCCGAGTCCAGGGTGAGCAGGCCCCGGTTGGGCACTTCTTCCCACACGTCGTCGGGGCTCGTGGGATCCGAGGCCAGCAGCAGGTGCGTGTGCCGGATGGCGTGGCGCCGGGGCCCGAAGCAGACCTTGTTGGCGATGGGGCAGATGTCGTAGTCGGCGCAGCGCACCTTCTGGGTCGAGAAGCTCAGGCCGCCGTTGAACCGCGTCGCGGCGAGGACGCGGCCATCGGTCAGGACGAAGTTGAGCATCGGCTCGCGGGGGTCGTCGCCGCTCGCGCGGGACAGCTTGCGGATCCAGCCGAGCAGCTCGGCGAGGTCCTCGCGGAACCGAGGCGGGATGCCCTTCGGGGGAGACTCCAGGTCGTAGCCGCTGGCCTCGAGCACGGTCAGGGCCAGGAAGAACAGCACCTCGGAGTCGGTTCCGCCCGTCACCAGCGCCCGGAACCGGGGGTGCACGAAGGACAACAGCTCGTCGCGGATGTGCTCGAAGCCGAAGATGGTCCCGTTGTGGCAAAAGGTGAACGGTCCCCACTGGAACGGGTGGGTGTTCTCGACGCGGACGTCGCCGACGGTAGCCTTGCGCACGTGGGCGACCACGGCGTGAGACGTCAGGAACTCGCTGACCCGCTGGAACTTCGCGTCGGTGAAGGCCGCCTCCACGCTCCGGACGCGGTGGGGCTCCACCTCGCCCGCCAGGTAGTACGCGATGCCCCAACCGTGGGGGTGTTCGCGACTCTGGACGTGCAGGGCGTTCTCGGCTTTGACGAGGCTGCGTTGAACCTGAAGGCTCACGCGGCTCATAAACGCGAACATGCGGCACATGGTGGGGAGGGTTGTAGCCCCGCGGGACCCACCCCGGCAACGTCGCGGCGCCTTGCGGGCCCCCCGGACCGGGGCCATAGTCCGGCGGTGTTTGGGATTGGGCCTCTCGAGATTCTGGTCGTTCTCGCGGTGGGCCTGGTCGTGCTCGGCCCGCGCAAGCTGCCTGAGGTCGCACGCCAGGTCGGCAAGCTCTACGGCGAGGTGCGCCGCGCCACGTGGGAGCTGCGCAGCACCCTGGACGCCGAGATCCACGCCGAGGAGCGTGAGAAGCGGCGCCTGGACGCCGAGGACCGCCGCAACAAGTTCCGGGCCGAGCGTGAGGCCGCCAAGGCCGCGGGCGAGTGGCCGCCGGGGGGAGCTGCTCCCGCCGACGCACCGGGCCCAACGGTCGTTCCCGAAGAAGCCCCGGCGCCCGAGGCCGACCTCGCCGCCACGGATCCCGGCCTGCCTGCGGTGACCGAACCCAAGGCGTCGGACGCGTGACCGACGACCTCACCGAAGACGTGCCCGAGGGCGAGGGCTCCGACGAGGTCGAGGCCTACCGGATGACGCTGCTGGAGCACCTCATCGAGCTGCGCGACCGGCTGGTGAAGGCGGGCTTCGCGATGGTGGTGGCCCTGGGCATCACGCTGCCGTTCGGCTCGGAGATCTTCGACTTCCTCATCCAGCCGACCCACGAGCACTTCGCGACGGGCAGCGGGTTCATCTACACGGAGGTCGGCGAGAAGTTCATCACCGACCTCAAGGTGGGGCTGTTCGCCGCGCTGTTCCTGGCGTCGCCGTTCCTGTTCGCGCAGATGTGGGGCTTCGTCGCGCCGGGGCTCTACAAGCACGAGCGGCGCATGGTCGTGCCCTTCGCCGTGCTGTCCAGCGGCTTCTTCATCCTGGGCGCGGCGTTTTGCTACTACGGCATCCTGCCCTGGGGCATGAAGTTCTTCCTGAGCTTCGCCACCGGCGACATCGCCGCGCAGATCAAGGTGTCGGCCTACCTCGGGTTTGTGACCAAGTTCCTGGTGGGCATGGGGCTCGTCTTTCAGATGCCCCTGGCCATCTTCTTCCTGGCGCGCCTGGGCATCGTCGACGCCGCGGGCCTCAAGAGCTTCCGCAAGTACGCGGTCGTGCTCAGCTTCCTGGTGTCGTCCTTCTTGACGCCCCCGGACCCGGGCACCCAGGTCGCCCTCGCCCTGCCGATGATCGTGCTCTACGAGATCGGCATCCTCACCGCGCGCCTGTGGGGCAAGCCGAAGGCGGTCGTCGAGGCGCCCGACGCGGCCGAGGCGACCTAGCCTTCGACGGCTTTGGCTATGAGGCGCTCGATCTTCGCCTTGTCGAAGCCCCGCACCGGGGTGCCGTTGACCACGATCAGCGGAACCCCCGAGTAGCCCCGGCCGGCGGCCTTGTAGGCGGCGTTGGCGGCGGGGTCGGCTTCGATGTCGTGCTCCTCGAAGGGGATGCCGGCGCCCGCGAACCAGGAGCGCGCCCGCTTGCAGTAGCCGCACCACGACGTCGAATACAGCGTGATGTCGAGCTTGCTGCGGGCGTCGTCGTCGAGGTCCCCGACCTTCGCACGGGCGGCCATCTGCTTGCCGCTGGAGCCCGCGGTCTTGGGCAGGAGCGGGCCACGGCGGACGGGCGCGGCGGGCTTCACGCCGACCAGCCGCTTGGGCAGGTGCCCCACCGCCTCGTGCTTGCTGGCCGCGATGCGGCGGGCGTCGGAGATGGACTGGGCCAGGGCCTGGGCGCGGGCGGCGGTGGGGTGATCGGCCGGGACCTCGTCGAGCTTTCGCAACACGTGCACGAACCGCGGGTCGTCGTACCCGGCCTGGGGGTTCTTGCGCAGGATCTGCCGCTCGATGGCCTGAGCCTGGGCGAAGTGATCAACGGTGCTCGGTGCGCACCCGACGAGCAGGGCGGCCAGCAGCCAGGCGTGTCGGAACAAGGATGCCTCCCGGGCCCCACGGCCGAATGGAGTCGCTAAGATACGGCGCCTCGGCGCGGCCGCAAGGCACCCGCCCCCGGAGACTGCGATGCTCGAGCTGTTCAAGGACGTCGACCTGACCCAAGAAGCTGCGGCCTGGATGGCGCAGGGCCTGCGAGCCCTTGCGTCGTGCGACGGGCTTCACACCAGCGAGCTGGCGCTCGTGGAGGCGTTCGAGCGCGAGCTCGGGATCGACCCCACGGACCCCGCGGACTTCAACGCGACCGTGAGCCCGCTCACCGGGGCCACCGAGGCCGAGCTGTTCGTGCGCTCCTTGCAGCTCATGGCGCTGGCCGACGGTCGCATCTCGGCGCGGGAAGAAGAGTGGATCGCCGGCGTCTCGGGGAACCTGGGCGTCGACGCTGGGCGTCGGGCCGAGCTCGCCATCGAGTCGAAGAAGTACCTGCTGAGCAGCCTCGCCGGCGTCTCGGCGTTTCGGGACCAGGCCGAGGGCATCGGCCGCTCGCTGGGCCTGAGCCCCGAGGACATCGCCTCGGTCCTCGACGCTTAGCGCCGGGTCGCCTCAGCGGTTGGGGCGCGGCTCCGGCTTCCCGGGGCTGCTCCGCCGGGTGCTCGCGTAGTTCCACCGGGTGACGCGGTCCCGGCCGCCTTCTTTGCTGCAGTACAGCGCCTGGTCCGCCCGCTCGATGAGCTCGGCCTGGACGGTGCTGTCGTCGGGCCACGTGGCGACGCCGATGGACACCGTGCAGTGGAAGCTCCGCGGGCGCCCGTCGTCCGTGAAGACGTAGCGCTCGCCCGCGAACGCCACCCGGATGCGGTTGGCCAGGGCCTCGGCCCCGGCGCCGTCCGTGTCGTCGAGCAGCAGCACGAACTCCTCGCCGCCGTAGCGGGCCGCCAGGTCGGTGCCCTCGCGCGCCGACTCCTGCAGGACGCCGCCCAGGCGCTTGATGACCTCGTCGCCCATGGGGTGGCCGTAGGTGTCGTTGACGTTCTTGAAGCGGTCGATGTCCATGAGCAGCAGCGAGAGCTTCAGGCCGGTGCGGTTGGACGCGGCGATCTTGTTGGCCAGGACCTCCTGGAACCGGCGGTGGTTGGGCAGGCCGGTCATGCCGTCGGTGACCCCGCGGGTCTCGTGCTCGGCGAAGAGCCGCCCGTTGCTCAGGGCCGCGCCGACCTGGTGCAGGAGCACCTGCAGGCGCTCGACGTCCTCCTGCTCGAAGTCGGGCCACTGCCGGCGCCCCACGACCAGCGCGCCCAACGGCTCCTGCTGACCCGGGGCGGGCACCGGCAGCACGAGCAGGCTGCTCAGGTCGCGGACCGGGCCGGCGTCGCGGCCGAACAGGACGGGGGGGCGCTGGGCTCCGCCGAGGTCGATGCGGTCGATGACCGTGCGGTGTCGGACCGCCTGGGCGAGCAGGCCTTCGTTGGCGGTGACGAAGAAGGGCGTGGTCGGCGGCTCCGGTGAGAAGCCGGTCGAGCCCACGACCCGCAGGCACTCGCCGTCGCCCTCGATGAGGGCCAGGGCCGCGACGTCGAAGGGGACGAACTCACCCGCTCGGCCGACCACCGCGTGGGCGATGTCGTCGATGCGCACGTGGCCCGACACCTCGCGGCACGCCTCGTAGAAGGCGTGGTTCTCGCGCATGTCCTCGCGCAGGGCGCTCAGCTCGACGGCTCGGGCGATGCCCCGGGCGAGGAACCCCGCGACGTTGGCCGCGATCTCCCGGGCGACGCCCTCGAACGCGGTCGACTCGTCGGCGTCGATGATGATGACGCCCCAGCGCTGCTCGCCGTCGGTCAGGGGGACGGCCAGCACCGAGCCCAGGCCATCGGGGTTCTCCCGGTGGACGACCCGGGGGTCGCCGGCGCGGGGCGAGGCGAGGCAGACGGGCGTGCCCGCCTTGAAGGCCGCGCCCACGATGCCGTCGCGGCTGCCGAGCTCTTCGACCAGGCCGATGTCGTCGCCCGCGCGGGCCACGGCCACGAGGCGGTCTTCGATGGCGCCGTCGGGGCGATAGACGGCGACGAGGCGGGCGGGAGTCGACGCAAGCAGCAGCGCGCAGGCGCGGTCCATGTCGCCCTGAAGGTCCCGCGCGATGGTGCGCAGGTCGCGGTCGGCCTCGACGTTCCAGGACCCGGTCCGCATGGCGGGCAGGGCCACGCCGGTCTCGTGGCGGAGGCCTGTGGACTCGTCTTCGACGGCCCGGAGCCGGGAGCGGGTGCGCTCGTGGCTGGAGCGCTCGCCGGCCAGGGCTTCGCCCGGCAGCAGCACCGCCAGGAGCATGCCGAGCGCAAACGCGATCTGGGCGGCGATGCCGGCCTGGGGCACGACGCCGGCCCAGGCGGGGATCAGGACCGCCGCCACCAGGAGCAAGGCCCACGGCAGGGTGCGGCGACCGCCGGCCTGCAGGGAGCCGGCGCCGGCGGCGAGGAAGGGCAGGGGAGCGCCGATCCCCTGGACGCCTCCGCCGGCCTGCACGGCGACGGCGGCGGCGGCGAGCAAGGCGGGAACCCAGAGCGGAGCACGCAGTCCGCGCCGCGCCGCGTGGGCGGGGCGATGCAGGCTGCGAGCTGCGATGACGAGGGGCAGGACCAGCAGGCCGGCCGCGCGCAGGAAGCTGAGCTCCGCCCGGTCGGGGTGGGCGCCGCCGGCCAGGATGGCGGCGAAGGTCAGGCCCAGCAGAACGTACTCGGCGACGGGCCGCGGTTCGGGGGCGCGCCGGCGGCGGGTGGTGACGACTCCGGTGCTCACGGCGACTCCGCCGGGCCGGCCTGGCCCGTCAGGGGAGTGAAGTCCGCGGCGCGGTCACCGGGGAACAGGTACAGCAACTCGCCAGGGCGGACGTAGCCCAGCTCCTGGCGGACCCAGCGCTCCTGGACCGCGGGGTCCGCGCGCATGGCGTCGATCTCGCGCTTCAGGTGGTCGATGGTGCGCCGCCGCTCGTCGAGCTGGGCCGTCCGGGTCGCCAGCTCCACTTCCAGGTCCCGGTTCGCCAGCAGCCCGCGATCGCCGAAGCACGCCCAGGCCGCGGACCCCGCCAGGATGGCGAAGAGGACCAGGGGGAGCGTCGACCGAAGGGTGTCGGTGCGGGGCATGGTGGGCAGACCGGGCAGGAGGCCGCCCGAGTCTAGGGGAGCCGAGATCGCGCGTGAAGGGAGTTTGCGCCAATACTGGCGCGGCGCATGGAAAAGCTGCCGCCTTCACGCTGATCGGCTGTTCAGTTCGTCGGCTCCGTCGCGATGGCGAACCGCGTCAGACCGAGCTCCCGGGCCAGGTCCAAGACCTGCACCACGCGGCCGTGCTCGATGGCTTCGTCGGCCTTGAGCACCACCATCGTGTCCGGGTCTTCGGCGGCCTTCGTGATCAGCAGGGCCCGCAGCCCCTCCAGGTCGACCGCCTCTTCGTCCACCAGGACCTGGCCGTCGGCGGCGAGCATCAACGTCACGTCCTTGCCTTCGGGGATGACGTCCCGCTGTTCGCTGCGCGGCAGGTCGACGGTCAAGCCGGCCGGCTTCTGGGCAAACGTCGTCGTCACCATGAAGAAGATGAGCAGCAGGAACACGACGTCGATGAGCGGCGTCAGCTCCAGCACCAGCGGCGGCCGGTTGCGGGCGGGCGAGAAGTCCACGGCTGCTCAGGCTTCCGCGGAGCTGGAGAGTACGTCCAGCAGCGACAGCGCGTACTCCTCCAACTCCAGGGTCAGGGCCTCGCTTCGCGCCAGCAGCGCCGAGTGCGCCACCCGCGCCGGGATGGCGACCAGCAGGCCCGCCAGCGTGGTGTAGAGCGCCGTGCCGATGCCCCCGGCCAGCGCCCCGGCGTCGCCCACGCCCTGGACCTCGATGGTGCGGAAGACCTCGATCATCCCCCAGACCGTGCCGAGCAAGCCCAGCAGCGGGGACACCACCGCGACCGTCTCCAGGACCGTGAGGCCCCGTTGCATGGCGATGGCCTCGTGGCGGCCGACCTCGACCAGGAACTCCTTCACCTCGGCGCGGGCCTTGCCGGCCTGGCGCAGCCCCACCAGCAGGACGCGCGCGAGGGGCGACTCATCCATGCGGCACAAGGTCAGGGCCTCCGGAACCTGCTCCCGCACGACGAGGTCGTGGACCTGCACCTGCAGCCGCCGGGGCACCACCCGCGAGCGGCGCAGCGCGACGAGCCGCCACAGGAAGACGGTCAGCGCGACGAGCGAGCCCACGCCGATGATGGCGACGATGGCGCCGCCCTGCGTCAGCAGCTGCTGCAGTTCGTTTTCGGGCATGGCGCGACGATAGGGACGGGGTTGGTCAGTCGCAATCGAGGCGGGCGCGGACCGAGGTCCAGCCAGCGTCGTCGGGCTCCAACCACAGCGGGAGCTGGGCGGCGGCGAACGTGGCTTCGACGCCGGCGGTCAGCATCGCGGCCGTCGCGCACTGCACGCCCGTCGCCTCGAGCTCGCCGCTGCAGGCCAGGCCCCCCGAGCCCGCCTCCACCACCACGGTGCCGGGGCCGTCGGTCGAGGTCAGGACGATCTCGGCGCCGCCGTAGAAGTGCCACTGCACGGCGTCGTCGCCGAACGCGTAGAGCACCCGCTGCTCATCGAAGGTGCCGATGGCGGGCGGGGCGATTTCGAGGTCGTCGCCGCACGACAGCTCGATCACCTCGAGGTCGGCCTGCTCCTGCACGCACCGCGGCTCTTGCGCACACGATGGGTCCGCGCAGTCGATGAGGCCGTCGCCGTCGTCGTCGGCGATGTTGTTGCAGTCCTCGGAGGGGTCGGGGCAGGCCATGGTGATGGTGCCGCTGACGGTGCCGGAGTTCAGGGCGATGAGCTCCAGCTCGGCGTCGCCCCCGTCGACCCGGCTGGCGGGGATGAGCCGGGCGTCCCCGATCCAGACCTCGAGCAGCCGATCGACGCCGAAGTCCGAGCTCACGCGCACGCGACCGCTGTGGGTGGGGTCGTCGAAGTCGAGGGTCAGCTCGAAGGCCTGCGTGCTCGCCACCTCGATGGGCAGCCGGTCGCCGGTGAGGAAGCCGGTGACGTCCTCCGTCGTGCCGCACCGGAGCACGCCGTCGACGACTTCGTCCGCGGGGGTGCCGGAGCCGGGGGTGAAGAAGTCGCACGCAAGGAGCGGCAGGAACAGCAGGGGGAGGAGTCGCACAGCGCCGCGATGATAGCCTTCAGGTGGGAGAAAGCCCGTGAAGCGATGGGCCCGAAACATCGGCCTGCTCTTGTTGGTTGGCTTGCTGGTCTTCGCCGCGACGCCGGCGGGCCGCTACCTGCTGCAAGCCGCGCGCGGTCAGGCGACCCTCATGCTGGGCGCCGAGCCGATCGCCCGCGCGCTGGCGCGCCCCGACCTGGACGAGGAGCAGCGCCGCAAGCTGCGCCTGGTGGGGGAGATCAAGGCGTTCGGAGAGCGGCACGTCGGGCTGGAACCCTCGGACAACTACAGCCGCATCAACGTGGAGTTCGATCAGGTCGTCTGGAACGTCTCGGCCTGCCCGCCGGACCGCTTCGACAGCCACGTCTACCGCTACCCCATCGTCGGCGCGCTGCCGTACATCGGTTTCTTCTCGCGCGACGCGGCCGACGCCGAAGCCGCGACGCTGCAGGCGCTCGGCTGGGAGACCTGGGTTCGCTCGGCCGGCGCGTACTCGACGCTGGGCTGGTTCGAAGACCCGCTGTGGGGCTCGATGCTGGAGTGGGGCGACGCCCGGCTCGCCAACACGATCCTGCACGAGCTGGCCCACGCGACGGTCTGGGTGCCGGGCCACGGCAAGTTCAACGAGTCGCTGGCCACGTTCATTGGCGACGAGGCCGAGGAGCGCTGGCTCGCCGAGCCCGTAGACGGCCGAGCCGAGCTGCGGCGGACGAAGCGGGGGCGGGAAGTCGACGGCGCCCAGTACCGCGAGTTCCTGCACGAGCTCTACGCCCAGCTCGACGGCGTGTACTCGGCGGGGTTCGGGGCCGACGACACGCAGCAGCTGCGGGACGCGGTCGTCGCCGACGCGCGGGTCCGGTACGCCGCGTTGCCCTGGGAGGGGGAGGGGTACGCCCGCGCCCTGCGCCCCGAACGCGTCCTCAACAACCCCCGCCTCAAGCAGTTCCGCGTCTACCACACGGGCGAAGACGCCTTCGATGCGGCGCTGCAGCGCTTCGACGGCGACCTGCCCGCGCTGCTCGTCGCCCTGCGCACCCTGCCCCGGCTCAAGCGCAAGGGCGGCCGCGACTGGGATCCCTACGAGGCCATGGACGCGCTGGCGCCCCCGCCGGTCTGAGTCCTCGGCCGAACGGCCCCGGATCCGCGACGCTGACCCCGATGGCGGGTCGAACCGGTCCCCGTCGCAGATCCGCAATAAGTCGGCACGGTCTCTGCAGGATGGTCTGGGCGAACCTGTCGGAGGTCTGCATGAGCCGTAAGCTTCGTCCCGCTGCCAACGCCCGCGTCCTGGATACCTATCTGCGCGACATGGGTACCCACAACCTCCTCAGCCGCGACGAAGAATACGAAGTCGCCCGCCTCGCGCTCGAAGGCACGGAGCAGGAGAAGGCCTGGGCGAAAGAGAAGATGATCAACTGCAACCTGCGGTTGGTGGTCTCCATCGCCAAGCAGTACAGCTACCGCGGCATCCCGATGTCGGACCTCATCCAGGAGGGCAACATCGGCCTCATGCGGGCGGTGGAGAAGTTCGAGTACCACCGCGGCTTCAAGTTCAGTACGTACGCGTCCTGGTGGATTCGCCAGGCGGTGGTCCGCGCCATCGAGTCCCAGTGCCGCACCATCCGCGTCCCGATCTACAAGCTGGAGGTCCTCAACCGGCTCAACAGCACGGTTCGCGACCTCGGCCGCAAGCTCGGCCGGGAGCCCACGCGCACCGAGGTCGCCGAGGGCATGGAGATGGAGATCGACGAGGTCGACGGCCTGTTCCGCATGATGCGCGAGCCCGTCTCTCTGGACGCGCCGATGGGCGACGAGGGCGACGCCCGGGTCGGTGACTTCATCGGCGACGAGCAGGCCGAAGACCCCACCGCGAACCTGGTGCGCGAAGCGTTGAACAACAAGGTCGGCAAGGCCCTGGCGACGCTGGATCCGCGCGAAGAGAAGGTCCTGCGCCTGCGCTTCGGCCTCGACGACTACGAGACCCGCAGCCTCGAGATGATCGGCCGCGAGTTCAGCCTGACCCGTGAGCGCATCCGCCAGATCGAGATCCGCGCGCTGGCGAAGCTGCGGCACGCCAAGCGCCAGCACTACCTCGCGGACTTTGCGGCCGCCGAAGCCTGATCCCCCCAACTCCGTTGGTCCTCGCGGGCGGCGCTTCGGCGTCGCCCGCGCTGCTTGGGGCCCGATTTCGGTTGCGCTGAGGGCCGGCTGGGGCGGTTAGCCGACGAATTTGTGCACGGCAACCTGAATTTTTTTCACAGTTGGGCCAAATGAACCGGGCAGATCGGGGCCGGCCCAGGCCTCGGGGTGCCCGGCAAGGGCCCTGCCCGACCGGACAGGGCCGCCGTCCCGGTCAGACGCGCTCAAACAGCACCGACAGCCCCATGCCGCCGCTGATGCACAGGCTCGCGAGCCCGAGCCGCGCCTCACGGCGCTGCATCGCGTGCAGGAGGGTGGTCGCGATGCGGGCGCCGGTGGCGCCGATGGGGTGGCCCAGGGCGATGGAGCCGCCGTGCACGTTGAGCCGTTCGGGGTCGAGGCCGAGCTCGCGGTCGCAGGCGATGACCTGGGCGGCGAACGCTTCGTTCAGCTCGATGAGGTCGATGTCGCTGAGCGCCAGGCCCTGAGCCTCCAGCAACTCCCGGGTCGCGGGCACGGGACCCAGGCCCATGACGGTGGGGTCCACGCCGGCTGTTGCCCAGCCGCGGATGCGCGCCATGGGCGTCAACCCGTGGGCCTCGGCGGCCGCCGCCGAGCAGACCACCAGCGCCGCGGCGCCGTCGGTCACCCCAGAGCTGTTGCCCGCGTGCACGCCGCCGTCGGGCTTGAAGACGGGCTTGAGCTTCTTCATGCGCTCGACGGTGCTGTCGGCGCGGATGTGGCTGTCGTCGGTGACGGTGACGGAGCCCTTGCGGCCGGGCACCTCGACGGCCACGAGCTCGGCGGCGAAGGCGCCGGCGTCGGTGGCCGCGCCGGCCCGCTGCTGGCTGCGCTCGGCGAAGCGGTCCTGCTCCTCGCGGGAGATGTCGTACTGCTCGGCGAGGGTCTCGGCCGTGAGCCCCATGAGCTGGTCGGCCAGGGGGCAGAAGAAGCCGTCGCGGTACATGCCATCGACGACCTGGTCGTGGCCCATGCGGTAGCCGAAGCGGGCTCGCGGCAGCATGTAGGGGGTGTTGGACATGGACTCCACGCCGCCGGCGAGGATCACACCGGCTTCGCCCAGGGCGATGGTGCGGGCGGCCTGGACGACGGCGAACAGCGAGGATCCGCAGGCCTTGTTGAGCGTGTAGGCCGGGCTCGTGGCCGGCACCCCCGACCGGATGGAGACCTGACGCGCCGTGTTGGGGCCTCCGCCGGCCTGGCGGCCGTGGCCCCAGATCGTCTCCTCGATGAGCTCGGGGGTCGCGCCCGAGCGCTCGATGGCGGCGACGGCCGCCGGGATCGACAGGTCCGCCGGCATCAACGACGCCAGGGCGCCGCCGAACTTGCCGATGGGGGTGCGGCTGGCGCCGCAGACGTAGATGGGCTCGTTGGGCTGTCCGTGCATCGCGTGCTCCTACAACGTGTCGACGGCGATGTCGGCTTGCTCGCCGGTCGCCAGGTCCTTGATTCTCACGGTGCCGGCGGCCCACTCGTCGGGGCCCACCAGCACCACGCGCCCGGCGCCGTTCTTGTCGGCGTGCTTGAACACCCACTTCGCCTTGCGGCCGTCCAGGACGAGGTCCACCGACCGGCCCGCGGCCCGGAGCTTCGTGGCCACGGTCGTGGCGGCGCCGCGCAGATCCTCGGTCAGCGGGAAGACGACGTCGTCGACGCCGGCGGTCAACTGGGGCAGCAGCCCCTTGTCCTTGAGCAACTCGACGATGACGACGTCGCCAAAGCCGAATCCCGCCGCCGGGATGTCCTTGCCGCCAAACGTGCTGAGCAGTCGGTCGTAGCGGCCGCCGCCGCAGATCGCGCGCAGGCTGGCCCCGCGGTCGAACGCTTCGAACACCGTGCCCGTGTAGTAGGCGAGCCCCCGCACGACGCTGGCGTCGAACACCAGCCAGTCCGCGATCCCGTAGGCGTCCGCCAGAGCCCAGAGTTCCCGCAGGTCGGCAACGGCCTCGTGGTCCTCGCCCAGCAGATCGCTGAGGCCAGCCAGGTCACGCAGGGACAGCGAGTCGATGATGCGGTCGACCTGCTCGTCGCTCAGGCCCACCGCCGCCAGGTCGGCGGCGATGGCGTCGCGGGGCACCTTGTCGAGCTTGTCGACCAGCACCGCGACCGCCGTGAACGACTCGGGCGGCACCCCCAGGCCATCGAGGACGCCCTGCAGGACCTTGCGGGAGTTCACCTTGATGCCGACGTCGGCCGGCGCGAGGCCCAGGCGGGAGAAGAACGAGGCGATGGCCGCCAGCAGCTCGGCTTCGGCGGCGACCCCGGGGACGCCGAAGACGTCCATGTTCCACTGGTAGTGCTCGCGCTTGCGCCCGCGCGTCATGCGCTCGTAGCGCCAGCACTGGGGGATGCTGAACCACTTCGCGGGCAGGGCCAGGCCGCCGCCCTTGGCGAGGATCATGCGCGCGAGGCTGGGCGTCATCTCCGGCCGCAGGGCGACCTTGCGGCCTCCCTTGTCGACGAAGTTGTACAGCTGGTTCGTGATCTCCTCGCCCGCCTTGCGGACGTAGAGCTCCTCGGACTCCAGGACCGGGGCGTCGTACTCCACGAACCCGAACTCGGCGGCGACGGCGCGGAAGTGGCCGAAGAGCCAGGTCCGCAGGCGCATGTCCTCGGGGAAGAAGTCGCGGGTTCCCTTGGGGGCAGAGAGCTTCATGGCGTTGGCTTCCCGGCGCGCGCGGCGCCCCATGGACGGAGGGAGTCGGATGCTAACTCCGGGGGCGGCCGGCGCAAGGTCTGGCCCGCGTCGGAACGCTGCCGCCAACGGCGGGTTGCGGGGGGGGCGCACCGTGTGCTCCCATGCCACCCCCGTTGGCCCAGGAGCTCCCCATGATCCGTGCCCTGATCAAGCTGTCCATCCGCGTCGTCACCAAGCCCGCCCGGATGGTGATGGCCATGCTCGGCGGCGGAGACCCGGAGCCCGAGGCAAACCCAGCCTGGTCCGCCGCACCGCCCCCGAAGCCGCCCACGACCCCCCGGGGCCCGTCTCCGTTCGAGGTCCAGGTGGACCCCGGCAACATCCTGTCGCGCATGGCCGACGGCGAGGCGTTCGTCTTCATCGACGTCCGCCAGACCGAGGAACTGGCGGCGTCGGGGATGATCGAGCACGCGCTGCACATCCCGTCCCAGGACCTGCCGCGCCGCGTCGACGACCTCGACAAGGCCGCCGAGATCATCCTGTACTGCGCCGCCGGCGTGCGGTCGCTGGACGCCGCGATGTTCCTGCGGGAGAAGGGCTTCGAGACGGTCTGGAGCCTCGGCGGCGGACTGCCCCACTGGCAGGCCGACGGCGGCGACGTGGTGCCCCTCGACTGAGCGGCCGAGGCGCCCCCGCCGTTCGACCTTCTAGAAGGTCCCCAGCGCTGCCTCGGCCGCCGTGATGGTCGCGACCACCTCGATGGTTGCCTCGTCGGAGCCGAGCTGGAGCACGTTGACGGGCCGGCTCATGCCGACGAGCAAGGGCCCGATGGCCGTCGCGCCCGCGAGCTTCGTGAGCAACTTGTAGGCGATGTTGCCCGACTGCAGGTCGGGGAAGACCAGCACGTTGGGCTCCCCGGTCAGCTTCGCGAAGGGGAAGATCTCCTCGCGCAGAACGGCGTCGAACGCGATGTCGGCCTGCATCTCGCCTTCGACCTCGAAGTCGACCTCACGCTCCTGGAGGATCTGCAGGGCCTGGCGGACGCGGCGCACCTGGGGCGTGCGGGTCGAGCCGAAGTTGCTGAACGAGAGCATCGCCACGCGGGGCGTGACGTCGAACGTGCGGGCGACGGCGGCGGTGTTGATGGCGATCTCCGCCAGCTGCTCGGCCGTGGGCTCGATGTTGACCGTGCAGTCGGCGAAGAAGAGCAGGCGGTCCCCGACCACCATCACGTACATGCCCGAGACGGTGTCGACGCCCTCCCGCGGCCCCAGGATCTGCAGCGTCGGCCGGATGGCCTCGGCGTAGCTCTGGGCCAGCCCGGTGACCATGCCGTCGGCGTCGCCCTGGCGGACCATCATGGCGCCGAAGGCGTTGCGGTTGCGCAGGAACGCCGAGGCGTCCCGCGGGGTCATGCCCTTGCGCTTGCGCATCTCCCACAGCTGGTGGATGTAGCTGTCGCGCCGGGGGTCCTCGTCGGGCTCGACCACCAGCAGGTCGTCGGGCAGCTCCAGGCCCTCGTTGAGCAGCGTGTACTCCAGCTCCCGCCGGTTGCACAGCAGGATGGGCTCGCAGATACCCTGCTCCTTGAGGCGCCGCGCGACCCGCAGGATCCGAGGGCGGGTGCCCTCGGGGAACACGATGCGCTTGGGGCTGCGCTTCGCGGCCGCCTCCAGGGGGCGGATGATCTGGCGCGTGCGCCCCAGCATCCGCTCCAGCTTGATCATGTAGGCGTCCCAGTCCGCCACTGGCTGACGGGCGACACCGGAGTCGACGGCGGCGCGGGCGACGGCCGGGGCCACCCAGAGCAGCACCCGCGGGTCCAGCGGCTTGGGGATCAGGTAGTCGCGGCCGAACCGCATGTCGGGCTGGTCGTAGGCGTTGCGGATCGAGTCGGAGACCTCTTCGCGAGCGAGGGCGGCGATGGCCCGCACGGCGGCGATCTTCATCTCGTCGTTCACCTTGCGGGCGCGCACATCGAGCGCGCCGCGGAAGATGAAGGGAAAGCCCAGGACGTTGTTGACCTGGTTGGGGTAGTCCGAGCGCCCCGTCGCCATGATCACGTCCTCGCGGGCGGCCTTGGCTTCGGGGTAGGTGATCTCCGGGTCCGGATTGGCCAGGGCGAAGACGATGGGGTCCCGGGCCATGGACCGGACCATGTCCTGGGTGACCACGTTGGCCACGGACACACCGATGAAGACGTCGGCGCCGTCCAGCGCGTCGCCCAGCGTGCGCCGATCGGTCTCGACCGCGAACGCCTCCTTGTACGGGTTCATGCCCTTGCCGCGCCCCGTGAAGATCACGCCGCGGCTGTCGCACAGCAGGATGTGCTCCCGGGGGACGCCCAGGCTGACCAGCAGCTCGCCGGTGGCGATGCCCGCGGCGCCGGCGCCGTTGAGCACGATGGAGACCTCTTCGATCTTCTTCTCGATGAGCTCCAGGGCGTTGATGAGGGCGGCGCCAGCGATGATCGCGGTGCCGTGCTGGTCGTCGTGGAAGACCGGGATGTCGAGGGCGGCCTGCAGGCGCCGCTCGATCTCGAAGCAGGCCGGGGCCGCGATGTCCTCGAGGTTGATGCCGCCGAAGGTGGG
>Ga0055584_100000566_pt1 | contig 35332 bp, 37 predicted proteins | sample OSDHelmetaG_FD_58716 | JGI IMG/M metagenome (GOLD analysis project Ga0055584, IMG submission 58716) | Pelagic marine sediment microbial communities from the LTER site Helgoland, North Sea, for post-phytoplankton bloom and carbon turnover... | ecosystem: Environmental > Aquatic > Marine >...
AAAGTAGTATCGACTGACTTTAAGAAATCTTCATAAGAAATTCTTATATATAGGTTTTTTTAGTTTTTTTGATTCAAGGAAAATATTTACGGTGTTAACTTTACGCGGTTCACATCTCGCATTACACTGTCCCCCGAAGTTGGTGAAGAGACTTCTCCGCTCGGCTAAGAACAATAAGTGGGACAGGCAGTCCTTAGAAGATTGAGGAGTTTCAGGATGAAGGCTCTAGTCCAAGCATGGGCAAGTTTCACGATTGCCAATCGCCTCCCCGTGATCGCGGGGTCGGTGCTTCTGCTGCTCGCCATTCTCCTCACCGGCAACACCATCCCCTTCGACAACAGCACCGAGCGTTACTTCGTAGCGGGCGATCCCACCCTGCTGGAGTATGACAATCTGATCGAGCTGTTCGGCGACAACGAGTACCTGATCGTCGGCTTCGAGGCGACGGCTAGTGAGCCCGATGTTTTCAACTCAGACACACTGCGGGACATCGCCAGAGTCTCCGAATTCCTCGAATACCACGAGTACGTAACCCAGCTACGCTCGATCACGAACTTCCAATACATTCACGCTGACGACGATAATCTCCGCACCGACTATCTGATCGACGATGTCGAGTACCTATTGAGCAATCCCGCCGAGCTCGACGCCATTAAGGCAACACTGAATAACGAGCCCCTGGCGCTGGATACTTTGATCACGAGAGACTTTCGTCATACGCGGGTGGCGGCCAGAGTTGAACACCATGGCGACACGTCCGAGGCGAAAGTACAGGTAGTGCAAGACCTCTACCGTTTCGTCGAAGAAGAGAACCTGAGTTCCGACAGCTATATCCTGCATCTATCCGGCTACCCGCTTGCACAGGAACGCTTCGAGACGGTCTCGGCCGAGGATGTGGCGATGCTGATTCCGATCATGGTGACGGTGATGCTATTGATTCTCTTCTTTAGCTTCAGGTCGCTGTGGGCCACCCTCGCACCGTGGCTGGTAATCGCCTGCGGCATCCTGCTGGTGCAAGAGATACAGGGTTATATCGGTATTCCCCATACCACGGTAGATTCCGGCGCACTGGCACCCACGCTGATAATTATCGGCATCGGCATTGCGGTACACGTGCTGCTCGAGTTCTTCCATCTCATGCACGCCGGTCACGATAGCGAGGCCTCCGCTCGAAAGACTATCGTGAATATTTGGCGCCCGGCCTTCTTCACCGCGATTACTACCTCGGCAGGCTTCCTCTCGTTGGCAGCCACCAAGATACTGCCGGTTCGAGAGTTTGCGTTCCTCGGCGCCATGGGTTCCATCGCCCTATTCCTATTTGCATTAACGCTGTTGCCGGCCCTGCTTAGCTTCATTAAGAAGGTACCGGGCAACACCAACGAGGTACTGGACAACGGCGTGATCTCCAGGATTACGGCGAAGGTTCCCGACTTCACACTGAGAAACAGAAACAGAATCCTCGGCTGTGGCGTACTGGTATTGTTCTTCTCGCTCTGGAATATTCCAAACATAGTGATCGATTCCAACTACGTGACCTTGTTCAAAGGGAGCAGCCAGATTCGGCAGGACATCGAATACTTCGACGAGGTCTATCGCGGCATGATGAATCTGGACATCATCCTCGACTCGGGTGAGGCAGAGGGCATTAAGGACCCTGCATTCCTGAATCAGCTGCAGGAGATAGAAACCTGGCTCACCGGACGCGCAGCACTGGGGCCGATCAACTCGCTCGTCGACTACCTCAAAGAGATAAACCAGGCCCTCAATGGCGACGACCCCGAATTTTATAGGCTGCCCTCGAGTCGCGAGATGACGGCTCAGTACCTGCTTCTGTACGAGAGCTCCGGCGCCAACGAAGACCTCTCCGACATCAAGGATTTCGATAATCGCCACGCCCGACTCGTAGTGCCCGTGGTGAATATGGAGGCCTCCGAGATGGAGGCCGAGCTAGAGAATATCGAGGCCTATCTGGCCGAGAATTATCCACAGCTCGGCGCGATCGTGACCGGCACGATGGCGCTGTACACCGTACAGGATACCTACATCTCCGAGGGTATGGCGCAGTCGTTCCTGATCGCGCTGGCGGTGATTACGCTGTTCTTCATCACCCTTTTCAAGTCGGTTAAATATGGCCTGCTATCCATCATTCCGAGTGTGCTGCCCATCGTACTGGCAGGGAGTTTCGCGGGCTGGATCGGCGTCTCATTGGATCAGAGCGCGGTCATCGTATTCGCCATGACCATGGGCATAGCCGTGGACGACGCGATCCATGTCATGAGCCGCTATCTGCTCGCCAAGGGCGAGGGCGCCAGCACCAAACAATCCATAGCCAGGGCTATGAATGAATCCGGTCGAGCGGTAGTCTTTAGTTCGATGGTTCTGGTGTTCGGCTTTAGCGTTCTGTGCTTCGCCTCGTTTACCACCATCATCTATGTAGGCCTGTTCGGATCGATCATCATGTCGTTGGCCCTGATAGGCGACCTGATCATGCTGCCTGCGATACTCTATCTGGCAGATGGCTCGGATGAAGAGAAGGCGATTGCGAATTCCGCGCACTAGCGCCGTGATTGACGCAGTCCTACAAAAGAAAATACGAATTACAGGAGGCAATATTATGGGTATTCGAGTCCGTTCATCGCGCAAACTCGCCGCGGTTCTTATCGCCCTCTCTGGTGCGCTAGCAATGCCTGGGGCTTCCACTGCGGCCGAGTACAGCGCAGCCGAGGTCATTCGGATGTTCGATGAACGCTACGACGGGGATTCCTCCATCTCGGATATCACCATGGTATTGATCGACCGAAGAGACCGCCAACGCATCAGGGACTTGCGCCTCTACTCGAAAGACTATGGCGCTGATACCAAGTCACTCTCACTATTTGAATCTCCTGCCGATATTCGCGGTACCGCCTATTTGAACTTCGACTGGAACGAGAGCATGCGAGACGACGACTCCTGGCTCTATCTGCCGGCGCTGCAACGGGTCAAACGCCTCGCCAGTAGCGATACCTCCGACTCGTTCCTGGGTAGCGACTTTACCTACGCCGATATCAATGGCTTCGAGATCGACTGGTATGACTACAACTTCGTCAGCGAATCCGAGATGGTTGATGGGGAAGAGTGCTGGGTTATCGAGATCGTACCCAAACCCGAATTCAGAGAACGCGCCGAAGAGGCAACCGGCTATTCGAAGATGCAGAGCTGGATCAGCAAAGAGAAGCTGTTGCAGATTCGCGGCCAGGTCTGGGAGACTCGAGGCAACCGTGTGAAATACTTTACGGCCTCCGAGATCGAGCAGATCGAGGGAATCTGGACCGTCAAACGGCTACAGGCCATAACCACGCGCAATGACCGACAGGAACACGCGAGCGTAATGCAGATCGATTCCATAGACTACAACGTTGAAGTCTCGGACGATCTATTCACAACAGAGGCGATGCAGCGAGGCCTCGACTAGGTAGACGCAAGGTGATACTGGGCTCGTTAAAACTATTGGCAGCGAGAAGCGGCAGGCGGCTTCTCCTGCTCGCCGCGCTCTTTTGCTGCCAATCCACCCTCGCCCAGGATGATTTCTTCAGCACTCTAGATGTCGACATCGAATCCGAAGATTCGTCGGTTGATAACAATTATTCTGTCATCGGCTGGGTCACGCAGAAAGTGTCGCAGGGAATAGAGCGTCCGGGTCCGCTCTTCAGCCGCCAGGATCGCGAACTCAATAAGGTGGAAACCAGCCTGTTCGCACAGCTCGACGTCGACCTCGGCGGGGGCTATGGCTTTCGATTCAGCGGCAAGGTCTTTCACGACGAGATCTACCGACTGAATGACGGCACCGACTACAGCACGGACGAGATACAGGAATTTCGTAATCGAAGCGAGGTCCGCGACTTCTACATAGAGAAGCAGTACGACAACGGCGTCTATATCAAGCTGGGCAATCAGATGCTCGCCTGGGGAATGGGCGAGTACCTGCGTGTCACGGACCTCATCAATACCGAGGACCGCTACAGCTTCGCGCAGCAAGACCTGGAGGATCTTCGCCTACAGGTGCCCGCCGCCTTGCTGAGTTACAGCGCGGGCGACTGGACGCTGGACGGTGTTGTGACCTATGAAGCGGGCCGCGATTACTCCGCGCCGGCTGGTGACGAATTCGACCAGTTCATCAACCTGCGACAGGGCGGCATACGTCTTACGCGGGATCAGCCCGAGAAGCAGGAAGAGTACTTCTTCCGCGCCTCGACACACCTAAGTCAGGGCGATCTACAGCTAGTGGCCGGTGAGTTCAATAACAATGCCCTGACGCTGCAGGAGATCAGCGCCGTGCACTCGACGAGCCCGCTGTTTCGCTATGGCCAGAACCGCATGCGCGCCTTCGGCTTGTCTGCAAACTGGGCCGATGGATCGTGGCTCTACTTCGGCGAGCTGGGGCTGCATCTGGACAAGGCCGTTTTCCCGAACTCCAACTCGGTATTCCGACAAGTCGGCGGCTGGGATGAGAAGGATCAGGTTCTGTCGGTACTCGGCGTCGAATACAGCGGATTCCGGAATCTGCTGCTTACCTTCGAGCTAGATAGTATTCGAACCAAGAACCACGACGAGTTCATGTATGCCGACAAGAATCAGACGAGCTTCGGTGCGCGCGCCTACTGGACTGCCCTCAATGAGAAGCTGACGGTGATCGCGGTAATGAATGAGCTGGCGAGCGATTCGGGTCAAGTCAGCAGGCTGTCGGTAGACTATAGCCTGTCCGATAGGCTGGAGATGGGTTTGCTCTGGGTCGACTACGGCGCCGAATCCGAATCCATATTCTACAATTTTCGCAACAACGATATCTTGCAGTTACACCTACGCTATAACTTTCAAATATGACAGCTCGGAGGATAGTATGCTTACCGATCCACTAGAGACGAGTACAAGCTACCACCACGGGAACGTGAAAGAGGCCTTGCTGGATGCTGCCCGAGCCCATATAGAGAGTAATGATGGAAAGATGATCTCCCTCAGAGGCCTGTCCAAGCAGGTTGGCGTTACGCCGTCGGCGGTGTACAACCATTTCGCCGACAAGAATGCACTCATGCTCGCGATAAAGATTCGCCTGTATGAAGAGTTTAACGAGTTCTATGGGAGGCACTGCAAGGAATCGCGCGATCCAGCGAAGTCTCTGATCCAGATGTGTCTCACCTACTACCATTTCTCGAGAGAATTCCCGGCGCAGTTCCGCTTCCTGTTTAGTGCTTCGCTGCCGATGGAGTGGTCGACGACGGAGGCCGTCGACGTATCCTGCCGTTGTATCGTAAGAGCACGAGGACTCGTGCTCGCTATCTACAACAAGTACAAGCTGCAATGCAGCGAAGAGGAGGTTGTCAACGCAACACTTCTTATCTGGTCACAGCTGCACGGCATAGTGACGCTAAGAAACTCTGGGCTAATAGCGGCGGCGGTGAGCCATCAGGATTGGCCGGCGCGCTGTGCACTAGGTGAAGACTCGGAGGTCGAAAATCTTATCGAAGACCATGTCCAAATCATGATCGAAGGCATGCTGAGCAGCTCGCATGGCAAGAGTAAACATTAAGTGAGCGGCGCTAGCTATCGAGACCCATAGCCCTGCGCATCATCTGATTCTTGATCGGCGTCATCTTGTCGGCGGCATTCATGCCGATATTCCGCAGCCAGCGTATACCGAGATCCTGCTGCGCGAACAGCCTCTTGAATCCCTCCATTAACCACATCATCGAGAGATTATTCCCCTTCCGCCTGCGCTGATAGCGCTGCAGCACCGTGATGTCCGCTACCGACCTGCCTGCCGCCACGCCGCGGCTTAGTTCCTGCGCCAGCGCCCTCGCATCTAACAGGCCGAGGTTGACGCCCTGACCGGCGAGGGGATGTATCGTGTGTGCGGCGTCGCCAACCAAGGCAATGCCCTGCTTCACATAGTCGACGGCGTGGCGCTGCCGCAGCGGAAAGACGAAGCGCCTGTCGCTAGCCAGGATCTTGCCCAGCTTGAATTCTATTGCGGCGCCGAGTTCCGCGTTGAATGATTCCTCGCTCAGGGCCATAACGCGCTCGGCCTGATCCGGCAGCATCGTCCACACGATGGAACAGTAATGCAGTTCGCTATCCTGTGATGAGAGCCGAAGCGGTAGGAAGGCAAGCGGGCCAGTCTCCAGGAAACGCTGCATCGCCGTGTTGCCATGTCCACGCTCGGTGCGCACCGTCGTGACTAGCGCCTGCTGTTCGTAGTCCCATTCGCGGCATTCGAAATTCGTCAGCTGTCTTATCTTCGAGTTGGCGCCGTCGGCCGCAATGACCAGTGGCGCCCTCAGTGTCTGGCCATCGTCGGCGGTCAAGACGACGCGTCTCTCATCCTCACCCTCGCCCTCCTCGTAGTCCAGGGAGTCTATCGAGAATGGAGTAATAGAGACTGTGTTCTCGAGCTGGGCTACGCGGCTATGCAGCGCGTCCAGAATTACCGAATTCTCGACAATGCTGCCGAGTTCCGATTGCTTGATCTGAGCCGCCGAGAAACTGATAGAGCCGGTGCCTTCCGCATCCCAGACCAGCATATCCTGATAATCACAGACGCGCCGCGCGGTAATGTCGTCCCAAATATCCAGATCGCGAAACAGTTGCTGAGATGCCTGACTGATCGCACTGACGCGCGGGTCGAAACGCTCTCCGCTGAACTGCGCGCCGGCGCCCGCCGAGCGAAGAGGCTGACGGTCGATTATGGCGATGCGCAGCGGTGCCTTAGCCAATAGGCAGGCGAGGCTGGCGCCAACCATACCAGCGCCGGCAATGATGATGTCGTACTCGTTCGCGTGTATCTCGGACATGGGCATATTATAGGCTGTCAACGCGGCAATCCCTAACCGTGTTCTTGCCTGGGGATTGCTGCTAGACTGCTTCGGCTACGCCGCTTCGCTAGATTCAGTTCTGCGGACACAAGAAGCGGCGGCTTGGGCAGCAGTACTGCAAGGAGAGTTCGAATGAGCAATATCATCAACGCCGATCAGCTAGACAACTATTTGGGCCAGGAAGTTGGCGTAAGCGAGTGGTTCGAGATCGACCAAGACAGGATCAATAAGTTCGCCGAGGCCACGGGCGACTTTCAATACATCCATATCGATCCTGAGCGTGCCGCGCAGACGCCATTCGGTACGACCATCGCCCACGGCTTCCTCACACTCTCGCTGATGAGCATGCTCAGTGCAGATGGCGGCGGCATTAAACTGGAAAATTCGGTCATGGGTATAAACTATGGCCTCGACAAGGTTCGCTTCATCAATCCGGTAAAAGTTGGCAGCAAGATTCGCGCGCGCTTCGAGTTGGTAAGCGCACAAGAGAAGAAACCGAAACAGTATCTGCTGAAGCACAACGTCACTATCGAGATCGAAGGCGAAGACAAGCCGGCCCTGATTGCCGAGTGGCTGGGTATGACGGTTATCGCCTAGAAGCTGCTATCTCCCTACGCGAACTGAAACTAGAGAATCTGAACTATGAAGAAGTCACTACTAGCCCTGCTCCCCTTCCTCGGCGCCTGTGCGGGGGAACCGCCGCAGAATATTGGCGTCACAGACGGCAGGCTGAGCCCCTGTCCAGAATCCCCGAACTGTGTGTCGAGCTTCGAGAATTCCGAGGAGCACGGCATCCCCGCCCTGACAGCAAACCTGAACCAAATTCAGCAGATACTGCTAGCCACGGACGGCGTTAATATCGTCGAGCAGTCGGGCAACTACCTCTACGCGGAATTCACCAGTCGGATCATGGGCTATGTAGACGACGTCGAATTCTTGTACGACCCAGCGAGCGGTCAGACCCACGTAAGATCCGCTTCCCGCCTCGGTTATAGCGACCTGGGCGCCAATCGCAATCGCATAGAGGCGATCCGCGCGCAGCTCTAACAGGCTGTTTTAATTGAGTTAATCCTGATCAACCGAGTAGCAGTCAAGGCTGCCTCCAATCCTGCTTGACTTTCTGCCAATAGATGCTATTTTTCTAGCATAGTGCTGTTTTTATAACAGAACACAGGTTCAGAAATGCCACTCCGACAAAGGGAAAGCGCCATGCCATCGTCCTCTCAGCTCAGCCGTCGCGAACGCCAGATCATGGATATCGTCTATGAGCTCAGCGAAGCCTCAGCCAAAGACATCGAGGCCCACCTGCCCAATCCGCCGGGATACTCGGCTATCCGGGCCACCATGAATAAACTCGAGACGAAGGGCTTTCTAGCCCATAGAGAGCGCGACCTGAAGTACATCTACTACCCCCTGATTGACCACCAGCAGGCGCGCGAGTCTGCGCTACAACGCCTGCTGAAGACATTCTTCGAGGGCTCCGCCTCGCAGGCCATGAGCACGCTGTTGGACCTGTCCAAAGACAATGTCAGTGAGAAAGAGCTAGACGAATTGAATAAACTGCTGGAAAAAGCGAAACGAGAGAAAGAAGAAAAACAGCGATCAAAAAAATAGACAAGGCCTCAGATGAGCGCGCAAACTCACTCTGAGTAACACAGGTTCCGTCCTCGAAACTCTTATCGATTTCGGGCAGGAGAATAATAATGACAGCTCTGACAGTATTAGCTGCACTGAACCTACTCGAACAACACCATGGGCTGTTGTTCTTCCTCATTGACATGAGTCTGAAATCGACACTGCTGCTGTGTGCGACATTCGCACTGCAGTTTCTCATCCGCTATAGCAGCCCTTCGACAAAGAGCATCGTGTGGATGATGGCCTTTGCGGGGCTCATCCTGCTTCCGGTATTTCATCAGATCGTACCGAGCATCTCCTTCTCCTATTTCTATCAGGCTGTTATCGATGATTTCGGGGGCTCTGTATATTCTTCGGCGGCTTTCGCCGCACAGGTCGATGGCATCGCGAACAAGCTGCTCGGCGTAGCCCTGGCTTATCTATTGGTTTGTGGTCTGCTCAGCTGCTATCTGCTTTCGGGGCTCATTAGGGTTATCGCCCTCACGCGCCACGCCAGACCATTCAAGAACGAGATCGCGCAACAGGCGCTCAGGGAGTTGAAACAGGTTAACGGATTCGAGCGACCTATCGAGCTTCTTGTGAGCTCAAGGGTTTCTTCACCGCTTACTTGGGGACTGTGGCGACACAAGATCGTATTCCCTCTGGCGGCCAATGGCTGGAATGCCGGCTTGCTTCAGCAGTCCATCAGTCATGAGTTAGGCCACGTTCAACGAGGCGATTGGATTCTGCAGATTATCGCCCGAGTTGCAGTCGGCCTCTACTGGATCAACCCTATAGTCTGGCTCGCACACAGGAACTTACTGATTGAAACAGAGAAAGCCTGTGATGATGTGGCCGTCGAGAACTCAGGGTCGCCACTATCTTACGCCGAGAACCTACTGAGGCTGGCGAACGAGTACAGCTCGCAGCGCAGTCTCTGTGCGCCGGCCCTGCTCGGTATTCAATCCAGCCTGACACAGCGTATTCGGCATATACTGAAACAAGAGGTCAACGGGCGCAGCAGCGACACCAGTAATATTCTGCCTAGTTTGTTCTGCGCAGCCCTGATAGTCGCTCCCTTCTCGGCACTGAGCATACAACTCACGCAGATCGAACTGCCCAATGAGGCCTCATATGAGATTCCAGTTATCGAAGTATCGTTCTTTCTGAACGGTTCGAAAGAGCATCAAACTCTGATGGCCGAATTTAGATAATTCGGTATAGACCCTGTAAGCAGAACTAAACGCACCGATCGAGGAGACGCGACTATGCCTACTATTGCCCGAGATTTCTTCAAACTGAATAGCGCCGTGTTGCTAGCGGCGCTGGTTACCTTCCTGCTGTTCTACTTTATGCAGTATCTCATCGAGACGGAGTCAGACCGACCGCAGGTGTTAAACGTGATACGCATAGTGGACCACACTATTCCCGAGTTTGAGCCCGAGCTGATCACGAACGAGGAACGGCCGGAACCGATCCCAGAAGAGAACATGCCCATTATCAGCGAGCCCAGCCGAAGCGCCGAGCTGCCTTCGGGCCCGGTGGTAAACATCACTCAGGAGACGCTTGTGCTGGACGACTCGCCGCAGGGAATCATTCCGATGGCGAACAACATCATGATCCCACTGATACGCACCACGGCAAACTATCCTAGCCGCGCCCTGGCCAGAGGTATAGAAGGCTTTGTGGAGTTGAGTTTCACCGTGAACCGGTTTGGCAGCGTGGTCGACCCGGTTGTTATAAACGCAGTACCCGAGGGTATGTTCGAACGCGCCGCTCTACAGTCGATCGGTCGCTGGAAGTATTCCCCCGCGATGAGCAATGGGGAGCCCGTAGAGACCTACGATGTGCGCCAGAGAATCGTATTTCAGATAGACCCCAATTCCCAGTAGAGACCTTAGGGAATTACTCACTTGAGTCCATGGATGGACTATTTTTTATTCACTCGCTTTTTATTCACTCGAAGTTAGCCCCATGGCACGCTCGGCGAGTCCGCGGCGGACTACCGGGCTTAGCTCCATCGCCACCAAGCCAAATTTTCGAAGCCACACCAATGCCTCGTTATTGCTTGAGAAGAGCTTCGTAATGCCGTGGGTGAATTGCATGGTCAGCAGCTGATCCCCCTCCTGTCCGGCGACATACGATAGTAGTGTGCGCATCTCACCGAGTTCCCGACCCTCTTTAAGCGCAGCGCAGAGAACGCCTACCAGAGCCTCGGCATCGCGCAGCGCCAGGTTAAGGCCCTGGCCCGCCACGGGGTGCAGGGTATGAGCGACGTTGCCGAGTAGCGCCAATCCAGGCCGGACTTGCTCCCGCGCGAGAGTGAGGCTCAGCGGGTAGACAAAGCGCTCGCCGATCTCCTCAATCTGCCCCAGACGATGGCCGAACCTTTCCTGCAGCAGGTTCAAGACCTCGCCCTCTGTCATTTCCCGATACTGCGCCGCCTGTTCGATCGACAGAGTCCAGACCAGAGAACCTCGGTTCTTGCCATCTATCGATTGTAGCGGCAGCACCGCGAGGGGTCCCGTATCGGTGAAGCGCTCATAGGCCACGTTGCAATGCGGTTTCTCAAATACGATGTTTGCGATTAATGCATGCTGGTCATAGCGCTCGATCGACTGTCCGATTCCCAGCTGCGAGCAGATGGGCGACTTGCCACCATCGGCGAGTACGACCAGTGCGGTATCGACGACTGCCTCAGTCTCTGCGCTGCGTAGCGTTAGCTGCATGCCACTCTTGGTTGGCGTAACGGCAGAGACCGAAGCAGGGCAGAGCAGGTTTAGCTTCTTCGACTGCGCCAATCTGGCGTTGAGAATCTGGCCTATCTGCGCGTTCTCCACCACATAGCCGAGCGCGTCGACTTTCTGTTCGGTGGCGCTTAGCGTAACCGAGCCGAAGCGTCCCTTGTCCGAGACATGAATCTCTTCAATGGCCGACGCCTTCGCGTTCAGTTCCTGCCACGCACCGAAGTTCTCGAACACTTTACGACTGCCGTAGGACAGCGCCGTCGAGCGTGCATCGAAACTCGATTGCTCCGTAGTTACGCTACTCGGCGCAAAAGCCTCGACAACCAAGATAGACAGCGGACGGTCGCCTAATGCTTTTTCCATGGCACAGCTGAAACTCGCGCCGACCATGCCGGCGCCGACTACGACGATATCGTAATATTGTGCGGGTTCGGAGATTTGCATCGGTCAGTGGGCCATGAATGTCTCGATCTCTTCGACCGTCTTCGGAATCCCCTGGCTGAGGATCTTATTTCCCTGTTTCGTTACGACGACATCGTCTTCGATGCGAACGCCAATTCCGCGCCAACGCTTCTCGACGCGTTTGTTATCCGGCGAGATATAGATGCCCGGCTCGATGGTCGTCACCATGCCCGGCTCAAGTAGGCGCCAGCGATCATCGATCTTGTAGTCTCCGACGTCGTGCACATCCATTCCGATCCAATGTCCTACGCGATGCATATAGAAGTCGCGGTAGGCCTCGTCCTTTATCAGTTGGCTTGCGCGGCCCTTTAGCAAGCCCAGCTTGACCAGGCCCTGCGTAATAACCTTTACCGAGGCCTTATGCGGAGCATCCCACAGCGCGCCGGGCTGCACGGCATCGATGGCGGCATACTGGGCCTCTAACACCAGCTCATAGATCGCCTTCTGCTCGGGGGAAAATTTTCCCGACGCGGGAAAAGTACGCGTGATATCCGATGCGTAGTATTCGTATTCGCAGCCCGCATCGATAAGTACCAGGTCGCCTTCTTTAACCTCGGCATCGTTGCTGTTGTAGTGCAAGATGCAAGCATTCTCGCCAGCGGCCACTATGGAGTTGTAGGCTGGCGCCCTGCTGCCGTTCTTCGTAAAGGCATAGAGCAGCTCCGCCTCCATCTCGTATTCCTTTATTCCCGGCTTACAGCACGCCATCGCTCGCCTATGCCCCTCGGCCGAGACCTTCGCGGCCTGCTGCATGAGTTTGATCTCGCCGGCACTCTTGAATAGCCGCAGTTCATGCAATAGATGATCGAGCACGAGAAACTCGCCCGGTGGATGCGCGCCCATCTTCGCCTTGTTGCGAATTACCTTCACCCAGTCCATGACCTGATCGTCGAACTTGTCGTCTTTGCCCATCGAATAGTAGACGCGGTCGCGCCCCTCGATCAGACCGGGCAGGATGTCGTCGATATCCCCGATAGGGAACGCATCGTCGATGCCGAGCTCCTCACAGGCCAGGTCGGGGCCCATCAGGATTCCCGTCCAGAGTTCCTTCTGCTTGTCCTTCTCCTGACAGAACAACACAGCTTCGCCCTGTTTGCGCCCCGGTATCAAAGCCAGGAATGCGTGCTCTTCGGCAAAGCCCGTCAGGTAGTAGAAGTCGCTGTTCTGTCGGTACAGATACTCGGCATCGTTGTTGCGCAGGCGCGGCGGGGCGGACGCCAGTAGCGCGATGCTATTGGACTCCATCTGCGCCATCAACTCCTTACGACGCAGCTTCATTTCACGGTATTTACTGCTCATTCCTGCCCCTAAGCGCTACTTTTAAATTCAGCGCACAAGCATATAGCTGTCTCATAAGGGAACCAAGTACCAATTTTTGCAATTCCATTATTGACCGCCCACCAACACAGCTCTATAGTTAGGGAATTGTTAATGTAGATCCTAAACTAATGCCATTAGTGCATTGCGGGCATTGAGATTTAATACCGGTTGGGAACGAGAGAAACGGCAAGATGAGTGAAGACAGATTCCAAACATTGAGCGAGAAAGTCGACGATCTGATCGACCTCTGCGCGGACATGAAACGCGAAAATCAAATACTGAAGGCCGGCGAGAGTTCCTGGCAGAGCGAACGCAAGCAATTGATGGATAAGAATAAAGAAGCGAAGTCGAAATTGGAGTCTATACTCGTACGCCTGAAGGCGATGGACCAATCCTGAACGCAGCTGCCCGAGCAGCGAGCCGTTTTGCAACTAAGTACAATTGGGTAATGTGATGAGCGAACAAAGTACATCGGTACAAGTAAAGATTCTGGACAAGGAGTATCAGGTCAATTGCCCTCCCTCCGACCAGGAAGCCCTAATCAAGTCCGCGCGTTACCTCGATGAGAATATGCGCAAGATTAAAGGCCGCGGTAATATCCACGGCGTTGAGAAAATTGCGGTGATGGCCGCGCTGAATATTACTCACGATATGCTACGCAAGAACCGCCTCATCAACGAGACTCGCCACACCACGGCGCAGCAAGTGCAGGGCATAGAGGCGAAGATCGACTCCGCCATCGCCCACAGCCGCCAGCTAGAGATCTAGCGAACCGAGCAAGTACCAAATGCGCGCATCTCTCCCTAGCGCAAGCACCCTCCCCGCAGATGCCCCACATACCCCGAAGACATGGATTTGGTATGCGCTAGTGCGCCCAATGCCAGTAGGGACGCTGGCGCCCTGCCCACTGGATGGGTTCACGGCGAGTCGCACTAGTGGATACCAGATTCATGTCCGTCACTGGGCTATGCTTATGGCTGCCTAGCGATATATACTTAAATCGATAGTTCCCTAGAGCATTTGCCAATCAAAAGTGTTCTTGAGCCGATATTTGTAATAACGGAGGCAACTCGATAGATGTTGTTGTGCATGTCCGCTAGACGGAAAGCCTTATGCATCGCGGGAGCCACCACCTGAACCTTTCGGTTCAGGGCAACTTTGGTAGCGGTGTTCCGGGGAGCTTGATTATTTTTAACCCTAATTCTTTCTCATCCTTCTATGACTGATACTCGTGATACGCTGCGCTCTTCCCTGCGTGAAGCGCGTAAGAAGCTCAGCCCTGAGCAACAGGAAGTCGCCGCGCTTGCTCTTTATAAGCTCTTGGGGAATCAGGATTTCTTCCGCGTTGCCCAGCGTATTGCCTTCTATCAGGCGGCGGATGGTGAGATCGACCCGCGCAAGCTGCTCAACCTCGCGCTCAGCGAAGGCAAGGCCTGCTACTTACCCGTGGTCGATGCGGACAACCCCGATTTCGTTTCCTTCGCGCCCTATACCGCGGAAACCGAGCTAGTGCCCAATAAGTTTGGCATTGCCGAGCCACCGGCAGACGAGGTCATCTCATCTACTCACCTGGACGTGGTGTTCGTACCGCTGGTTGGTTTTAGTAAGGATTGTTTCCGACTCGGCATGGGCAAGGGCTTCTACGATCGTACCTTTAGCTTCAAGATCTTCAATCGCCGCAGCAATCCGCTGCTTGTAGGTCTTGCGCACGAGTGTCAGTTGGTGGATTCGTTCGATGTGGCGAGCTGGGATGTCCGACTGGACTCGATCGCCACCGATGCAAAAATTTACCGCCCCGATACTGCATAGGGCGGAATAGTACCCTTACTACCTGTCCCTGGCTGGTATTCCCTTTTGTTTACCTTGTCCCGCTACTATTACGCTACTGTCTCGCTTCTATCTCGCTACAACAGTGCGCTCTGAGCAAAGCCGCTAGCCAACACACCCACTACGAATAGGGTGATAACTACCATAACCATGTCTGGCTTCTTGCTCATACCTGTCTCCCTGCTGCTCAACGTTCATGAGTTTTAACGTCTGTTCACGCAAAATCTTTAATTTCCTTGAAAAAACAACTGATTAGCGAAGGAAGCTCTGACCGATTATCGAAAGTTCGAAGTTTCGGTTGCGCCGCAGGAATTGCTGCCTATAATACTGTACAAACATCCAGTACTATTACAGGTCGATTGGCAAATGACTATTATCCGAAACCGCTCAGACGCGCCGTTACAAACCCAGACCCCCTATCGGGCATCACAGGTAGACGCCTTGCATGACGAGGGCTCCAGCGATATCGACGCGCTCCTGGAAGACAATCCAGGGCTGTGGCGTGGCTGCGAGTTGGCGGGTCAGGGCACACAGGGTCGCAGCACTGGCTTCTCTCAACTGGACGGCATTCTGCCCGGGCACGGTTGGCCGGAGAAAGGCCTGATCGAGGTCATCACAGCTCACTGGGGCATGGGCGAGTTGCAGCTCTTAATTCCACTGATGCGCTCGGTGGTCGAACAGGGGAAATGGATCCTGTGGATATCGCCCCCCTACCTACTCTATGCACCGGCCTTGGTGCAGGCGGGGATCAATACCGAGCAGGTGCTAGTGGTCAAACTGGACACCTCCTGCAAGGACGCACTATGGAGCATGGAGAAGGCGCTGCAGACCGAAAACTGTGGCCTGGTGTTGGCCTGGCAGAACTGGCTACCCAGCAAAGTGCTGCGTCGCCTGCAGCTTGCGGCGGACACCGGGGACACCTTGGGCGTCTTGTTCAAGCACCATGATAGTGAGCACTCACCCTCGCCGATGCGCCTTAAAATAGAGGACTCTTACTCCGAGGATGCGGGTTTTAACGAATCCGAGGTCACCGTGATTAAGGCCCGTGGTAACTTCCGCAGCCTCAGCGCGACAGTCAATCTCTACCAACAAGCCTAAACCGTCTGGAGCAAGACCTTGAAAGACCCAGACAGCGAGGCACAACTCCCTCTGCCCTCTCTGGCACCCGAATCGGGCGCCCAGATTCTCCAGCTACCCGCGCGGCCCAAGCCTCCTCCTGAGACAGCCACTGGAACGAAACTCCCCGGCCCAGCCACGACGAGACGCGCGCAGACGAATAGCCTCTGGTATGCGCTCTACCTGCCACAGCTTGCCGAGCTTGACCCTCAGCGGCAGAAGAAATACCTCAATACCCTGGCCGGCCACATGCAAAATGTTAGCTCTACGGTGAGCTTTCACCCCCTGGCCCTAGTCTGCGAGGTGCGAAGCAGCCTGAAATACTTCGCCGGCATCGATCTCATTCACGAGAAATTACAGAAGCTAGTCACAGGGCAGCTACGGCAGTGGGGTCTTGCAGAGACCTTCGCCTATGCGGCCTGCCCTACCGTCAGCGGCAGCCTGCTGCTTGCCAGGTCAGGGCATAACGCCCTGATTCATCGCAAAGAGAATCTGCGTTCGGCGCTGGGCCGGCTATCCGTCGATGTATTGGATCTCGACAGAGAACAGCGGCGCCGACTAAGCAATATGGGGATTCGCTACCTGAGAGACATCTGGCGCCTACCCAGCGACGGCCTCTGCAGGCGCTTCGGCAGCGGCTTCGTCGAGCAACTGAACAAGGCTCTGGGCAAGGCAGCTGAGCCGACACACAACTATATTCCTCCGCCAGCCTTCGTGACGTCTTTCGATCTTCCCTACGAGATAGAAAATCTCGACCGGCTACTGCCCGTTGCCGACGAACTGTTAGCGCAGCTATGTGACTTCTTGCGGCGGCGCGATCTCAGCACCAGCCATCTGGCCTTCTCTCTCTTGCATGAGAAGCGCGATTGCACCGAGATCGATATCGGGCTACGCAAGGCGAGTCGCTCGCAATCGCATCTCATGCTCTTGCTCGAGACACATTTCGACAGGCTGTCTATCCCAGCCCCCATCATAGCCATCAAGATCGAGGTTAAGAAGTTCGATGCCTTCTTTCCGGAGAGAGACTCTTTACTAGCAGAAGATGCAAGCACCCGATACAGCGACAGCAATCTTACGCAGTTCATGGAGCAACTACAGGCCAGGCTCGGCGAGAATCATGTAAAGAGTGTTAGTAATGCAGAGCAGCACTGCCCCGAACACGCCAGCCTGCAACTCGATTACACAGAAAAGTCTGGCCCTAGCAATAATAGCGGGGCGAGCGAGAGGGTTTCGCCTAATCCTAGGCCTATGTGGCTACTGCAGCAGCCTCGACAGCTCAATATCAACAAGGGCAGGCTTTTTCATCGCAGACCGATACGCATAGTCAGCGGGCCCGAGCGGATAGAGAGTCATTGGTGGGCGGGTGTCGATGTGCGACGCGACTATTATATTGCCAGAGAACACAACGGCAGCAGGCTTTGGATATACAGAGAGAAGGATGGCGAAAGGAAATGGTATCTACATGGATATTTTGCCTAACGTTTATTATATAAATGACAGCTTAAGTGAAGTCTCGCGAGGATAGATTCATCGCCCCCAGCCAGTGACTAAGATCGATCAGGTGTCTTGCGATAAGATGAATCACACCCTCGCTTTTCTGCACGTGGCCGACTACGCCTATTAGTACGGCCCGCCTCACGATGGGTCGCTGCTGTTCTCCGAGTTTTGGCCAGACGACCACGTTTAGGAAACCGCTCTCGTCTTCCAGGGTTAGGAAGGTAACTCCCGCCGCCGTCTGCGGCCGTTGTCGACTGGTGACGATGCCGACTGCCTTGATGGCGCTTTCATCTCGAACGGCCGGCAGGCTGCCGGCGCTCGTTACCTTATACAGGTCCAGGTGCGGGCGCAGCAGGGCCACGGGATGACGGCGCAAGCTAAGGCCGGTACTGGCATAGTCGGCCAGGATGTTGTTGGCTTCGGAAGGCACCGGCAGCAAAACATCGACGCCGAAGTCACAGTCTTCGATGGCGAGCGCCTGATTATTTCCCTGACCATGGGAGAACGATAATGGCTTATCGGCTCCGGCCACAGTCCAGAATGCCCTGTTTCTGTCGCCGCTCAATTTATTTAACGCATCCGCTGCCGCCAGGCCCTCGATGTCCTTCTTATTCAGCGCCGTCCTGCTCAGCAGATCCTGCACCGAGCTGAAGAGACCCAAGTCCCGCGCCTGACTGATGGTCTCGGCGCCACTCGCGGACAGGCCCTTGACTAGGGAGAAACCCAAACGCAGGGCCGGTTCCTTCTCCTCGCCGTCGTTCAACTCAAGAGTCGAATCGTAGTGGCTCGCATTCACGTCGACGGGGAGAATGTTAACGCCATGGCGCACGGCATCCTGTATGAGCTGCGCCGGCAGATAGAAACCCATGGGCTGACAGTTAAGCAGCGCGCAGCAGAACGCCGCCGGATGATGACACTTCAGCCACGACGAGACATAGGCCAGCAGGGCGAAGCTAGCCGAGTGCGACTCCGGAAAGCCGTAGTCGCCGAAGCCTTTTATCTGGCTGTAGATGCGCAGCGCGAAGTCTTCGCTGTAGCCGCGCGCGCCCATGCCGGAGACCAGCCTATCTCGAAACGGCTCCAGCCCTCCCTTCTTCTTCCAGGCCGCCATCGCACGTCGCAGTTGGTCGGCCTCACCGGCCGAGAAACCGGCGGCCACCATCGACAGCTTCATGATCTGCTCCTGAAAGATGGGCACGCCGAGGGTACGCTCCAGAGTCTCCCTGACCGCCTCGCTCTCGTACTTGATCTCGCGCGGATTCTTGCGGCGCTCCAGATAGGGGTGCACCATGTCTCCCTGAATCGGTCCAGGCCTAACAATTGCTATTTGTATAACCAAGTCATAGTAATTACGCGGCCGCAGTCGAGGCAGCATGCTCATCTGGGCGCGCGACTCGATCTGAAAGACACCCACCGTGTCGGCCTCGCAGATCATGTCGTAGACCCGCGGGTCCTCCTCCAAAGAGATGCTGTCCATGCCCACGGCTTCGCTGCTGTAGCTGTTCACCAGATCGATCGCTTTGTGGATCGCGCTCAACATGCCCAGCGCGAGTACGTCCACCTTGAGCAGGCCGAGCGATTCCAGGTCGTCCTTGTCCCACTGGATAATAGTGCGATCAGCCATGGCCGCGTTCTCGATAGGCACCAGATGAGACAGGGGGCCCTGGCTGATAACGAAGCCGCCGACGTGCTGCGACAGGTGGCGGGGGAAACCCAACAGCGACTGGGCGAGATGCAGCAGCGTCTTAATCTTGGGGTCGTCGTAGTCTACGCCTGAGTCCGATAGCTGCTCCTCGAGGTCGCTGCCCCACCAGAACACCGACTTGGCGAGACGGTCGATTAATGCATCGTCCAGGTCCAGCGCCTTGCCTACATCGCGCAGCGCGCTGCGCGATCGATAGGTAACAACGGTGGCGGCGATCGCGGTGCGATGACGGCCGTATTTCTCATAGATATGCTGAATCACTTCTTCTCGGCGGCTGTTCTCGAAGTCCACATCGATATCGGGCGGCTCGGAGCGCTCGGATGACAGGAAGCGCTCGAACAGGAGCTGCGCATGGTCGGGGCTCACCTCGGTAATGCCCAGGCAATAACACACTATCGAATTGGCGGCCGAGCCCCGCCCCTGACAGTAGATGTCCTGGCTCTTGGCGAAGCAGACGATCTCGTAGACCGTGAGGAAGAAGTGCTCATAGGAAAGCTTCTTGATCAGTTCCATCTCATGCTCGACGACTTCTCTGTTCTGCTGCGAGATGCCCTGCGGCCAGCGCCGCTTGATGCCCTCTTCGGTGAGCCGCCACAGCCAGGAGTGCGCGCTGTGCTCCTTCGGCACAAGCTCGGCGGGGTATTCGTAGCGCAGCTCATCGAGCGAGAACCTGCAGCGATCCGCGATACTGACCGTCTCTTCGAGCAGCCGAGCTGGATACAACTTCCCAAGCTGTTCTATGGCACGTAGATGCCGCTGCGAATTCGGCTCCGCCGCGAAACCGATCTGGCTGAGCGGCTTCTTCAGGCCTATCGCCGTCAGCGTGTCTTGCAGCAGGCGCCGCTCGGCCTCGTGCATGTAGACGCCGCCTGTCGCGCAGACGGGAATGCCGAAGCGTTCGCCCAGTTCCTGCAGGCGAAGTAGCTTCAGCCGGTCGAGTCCCCGTAGCAACAACTCGGCCGCTATCCATAGATCGTCTGTTGTTAATGCGCGCAGATAGGCCGCCTGCGACTCGATGCGAGACTCTGCCTGTTCGAGCTTGGGAATCCACAGAAGAGCACAGTCACGCGGAAAATTTTTCGCAAGCAGGTCGCTATCGATTCGATAGTCGCCCTTGCCCGCCCGTCGCCTCGCACAGCTTATCAGGTGACTAAGCTCGCCATAGCCTCGGCGATTGAATGCGAGCAGTACGATGTGCATGCCATCGGTGAATGCATTGGCGTCGGCAATATCGTCTTGCACACTCTCAGTCTCGCGCAGCACGAACTCGCTGCCGACGATCAGCTTGATGCGCCGCTCCTTCGCAGCCATGTGCGCCCTGACCACGCCGGACAGGGAACACTCGTCAGTAATCGCGATGGCGCGATATCCCAGCGACTCCGCGCGCTCCACCAACTCCTCGGGGAACGATGCGCCGCGCAGGAAGGTGAAGTTGGAGATGCAGTGCAGCTCGGCATAGCCAGTGGAAGCAGCATTAGTCCGCAAGGCATCCTGCAGTTTATTGCGGGGGCTAGGAGCCTCGCGCTCCGCCTGAGACACAGGGTCGCGTGTTGTCGGGTGATTCAGGGTCATGATGGGCTGGGAATAAAATACTGTATGTATATACAGTATTTTGAAGAAAGCCCAAAGTCAACTTATTGCGCACAGACGACGAGAAGCGACGCCAAATAACCAATGTGTCGCTGTGCCATGCGAGGAGATTGAGAAGAAATCGGAAAGGAAAACAAGACAGCCTCGTAGGTCAGCAGTGTTGCACACACTCTAAAGACATGAATCCGGTGTTCACTTCCGTGACCGTCGCCAGCAGGGACGCTGGCGGCGAGCCCCCCAGGGTGTATAGACCAGGGATGGGTTCACGGCGTGTCACGGAAGTGAACACCGGATTCATGTCCATCACTGAGCTATAGCCACAGCCCCAACCAAGGCAGTGCCGTTAAACACGAAGAGCAACTTCTTAAAACGAAAACGGCCCCGTAGGGCCGCCTCAATAATCGAGAATGGACGACTAGTTGACGCCGGATTCCTGCGCCATTCTCTCCGCCATGCGCTCGCCGCGCAGAATGTTCTGCATGCCGTAGTTGCCTTCGTGGCAGGCGTACTCGTAGAGCTGGCCGGCAACTTTCGTCATCGGCACGATGGCAGTAATCCTGTCGGTAAAGGTAGAGGGGTCGTCGATAGTCCATTCATAATTCACGGTAACGGGATCGACGCGGTAGAACTTCTCGATCAGCAGCTTGTCGCTGGAGTCGCCGTACACGCCGTAGCTCTGAGTGAGACCATTGAAGTTGCGGGTCTCGACCACCAGTGTGTCGCCTTCCCAGTAGCCGCGAGAATCGCCGGTCCAGAGGCCGATATTCTCATCGAGCGGAGGCCGCTCGCCGATCGGGACGACGCGCGCGTCGTGAATCATCTCGGTGACGATGACGGCCGTGTCCTTGCTCTGGAAGATCTGCACGTTGTTGTTATAAAGGCTAGGCACGAAGGGAGGGCCGGAATTAAAGCCGACGATGCAGCGCTCGGAGAGGCCTCGATCTTCGGGACCATCCTTCGCGATTCCACCCACGGTGTAGCGCACCGGTCGCTCGCCGGGTACATCGTCGCCCAAGCCACCGAAGGCAATAGGCGCACTTTCGACGGTAGGGGGCAGACGGCCGTTAGTGGGATAGACGATATGAGAGGTGCGGATCTGATCGGTGATACCCGCACTCTCTACCCAGAAGTCGTTATAGCCGCCCGGGCCGCCATCGGCCTGCGGCACGGCCTGATCCGATGCGGCGTCTCGTTCTGCGAGACGCGCACGTAAATCGGCGACTTCCTCGGCGGTCATGAACTCGCGGTCACCGAAACGTTCCGGACGCTGCATGGGTACGTTAGAGGAGAAGTTCCACACGCCTTGCAGATCGGGTTGACCCCATTCCGTGCGCGGTGGGCTGTAATCTTCTGCCGCGATAGCGTTAAGGCAGAAGCTGGAGCCCAGCAGTAGTAGGCCGAGCTGTATTTTCTGTTTCATGACTGTTCCTCGAAGAATCAGTGAAGTGAGCGAATGGGCTGGCGACAAGAATCACTAGATTGATGTCGCAATTAGTTGCCATTCAGACGAATAAATTTCTGCAGCCTGTGCCCCGTTTGCACCTCGCCGGTATACAGGTTTCCGTTGGAGTCGAAGGCCATATAGTGCAGCCAGTCGAACTGCCCGGCTTGACGGCCGCCCGTTCCCCAGGAATAGACAGGCTCCAGTGTCTCCCTGTCGAGAGTCCAGACCTTGTTGTTGGTGCCGTCGGGTATATAGATGAAGCGTTGCTCGGTATCCAGCGGATCGAACTCGGCACCCCAGGTAGAGCCGGGGCCATAGGTCTGAGGTGCGAGTATGCTCTCGAACAAATAAGTGCCATCCGCCTCGAAGACCTGGAAACGGTTGCTGGGGCGATCGCTCACATACACCTTGCCATCGTTCGCGATCGCAAGGCCGTGCACCGGAGTGCGCCAGGTGCGGCTAGGCGGCGCATCGGCGACGTAGGGGCCCGGATCTTCATCGACCGGCGGCTCGCCGTAGGCACCCCAATGCCGCAGATACTCGCCCGTCTCGGCATCGAACACGATCAGTCGCCGATTGCCGTAGCCATCTGCCACATACAATTCGTTAGTATCCGGGTCGACCTCCATGGTGGCCGTGCGATTCACCGAGTCGGTATCGTTGCTGCCTTCGCTCACGCCAATATCGCCGATCTTCAGTACCAACTCTCCCTCCATGGTGAACTTCATCATGTGATGATCGTCGCTGCCATTACCTGCAACCCAGATGAAGCCGTTAGGATCGGCATGTATGCCGTGTTCGCTGTTAAACCATTCGTACTCCCCATCCGGATGATCGCCGCCCCAGGCATGAATGACATTGCCCTCGGGGTCGAAGGCGAGAACGGGGGGAGCCGTGGTACAGCAGATCGATTGCAGCGGATCGTGCCCCCAACGCTGATCGCGCGTCTCCCTAAGCGGGGTGGAGCCTGCATTGGTGTTCTGCACGGTCCAGGGTCGATGAATAATCCAGACATTGTCATCGGCATCGACGCTGGTGCCCGCTACTTGACCGATAATCCAATTATTCGGCAGCGGCTTGGGCCAGAAGGGGTCTACCGCAAACTGTGCCACGCCCTCGGGCACCTGCGGACCGGATGCATCGGCTGGCATATTCGGATAGTCCTGTGCCACGGCAATCGACGCTGTTAACAGGACGAGACCTAGAGCGGCTGTGATTTTCTGACTGAACGAGCGATGGTTGGGCATGGTAGATAACCTCTGTATCGGAAAATAGGGGTTTCCGGCAGATTACTCCTTTGCCTATGCACAGGCAATTCTCTGGCCAAACTGAGGGAAATTCAGCCAAAAAAAAACGGCTCTTGGAAGGGCCGCTAAACGGTATCTACTCTGCCCCCGCCGCTGCTAGGGGTTAGGGCTTCGGCTGGCACCACTGCTCAAGGAATGGTTCGGCGAGGAGAGTTTCGCCCGATTTCTCACCATCCTGTCGTGCAGCCTCTGAACTATCTGACTTCCTGTGTTCTCGAAGAGGAAGGGGAAGATGGCGTGAACGAGACAGCACAGCGCGCCTGCGAACATCCCTAGCGTGAAGCTGAGCGCATGGCGCATATGCTGGAAATAGCTCTCATTGACTCTGTTCAGGTGCGAATTCATCTTCATTCCCAATCGATTACTACGAACAGGACATAAGGTAGCAGATTCACCTGAGAAATTGTTTGCGTATATCCTGCGTATCCGCGAATATATAGTATACATTTCTCTTTATTTTATTTTTTGTAGATATATTTACTATGGATAAGATAGATCGCAATATTCTCAAACTTCTGCAGGAAGATGCCACCCTCTCCACCGCCGACATTGCCGAGCAAGTAGGGCTGTCTACCACACCCTGCTGGAGGCGGATCCAACGCCTGGAAGAGGCGGGCATCATACGGGGGCGCGTGGCCCTGCTCTCCCGCGACAAGCTCAACCTGGGAGTCAATGTCTTCGTAGCGGTGAAGACCAACCAGCACAATTGGGAATGGCTCGCGCAATTCTCCGAGGCGGTGAATCAGTTTCCCGAGGTCGTCGAGTTCTATCGCATGGCGGGCGAATCGGATTACCTCCTGCGCGTCGTAGTACCGGACATTCCTGCATTCGACACCTTCTACAAGAAGCTTGTGCAGACAACCGACCTGTCTGATGTGTCATCCAGCTTCGCAATGGAACAAATAAAGTACACCACCGCCCTGCCGCTGGAATACGCGGGAGACTGACGCGAGGGTTGAGGTTGTGGCAGTCTTCTCTACTAGCCAATATCGACGCTAGAGAGTTACTATCAGCCTCCTCGCGCAATTTTCTACGTCTAGGCCCGCGCCTTGCCGGGTTAACTAATCGCTGCGAGCTTCGAACACTGAATTCCAAGAACAAGCGGAGAGCACAAAATGAAATCAACTATGCTGGCCAACTTGCAAGAATCACTACTCGCTTTGGCAATAAGCCTCACTCTCATCGGCACTGTACAGGCTGACTCGAGCTGGCCGGAACGGGAAGTCGGCGCCAACGCTGCAGGCTTCACCGAAGAAGGCATCCAGGCACTGGATGCGGCTATGGAAAAAATCGTGGCCGATCAAGACGTAGCCGGCATGGTTTGGCTGCTCGCCAAAGATGGGGAAGTCGCCACCTTTGAGACCAGCGGCCTCTCACGCATAGACGATCAGGCGCCCATGGAATTAGACTCGCTTTTCCGCATTTACTCCATGACCAAACCGGTAACCGGCGTAGCGCTGATGATGCTCTACGAGCAGGGACTGTGGAAGTTCGACGACCCGGTCAGCAAGCACGTTCCAGAGCTGGCGAATCTAAAGATCATGAGCAGCTACAACGACGAGGGCGAGATGGAACTCATCTCACCCACGCGCGCGCCAACCATGCGCGAGCTACTTAATCATTCGGCAGGCTTCGGCTACGGTCTCGGCGGCAGCGATCCGGTGAATCAGAAGTTCCGCGACAGCGAGGTGCTCGCCTCCACCGACCTCGACGAGCTGATCGAGAAGGTCGCCGACATTCCACTACTGTTCCAGCCGGGCGAGCAATGGTCTTACTCGGTCGCCGTGGATATCCAGGGCTATATTGTGCAGAAGCTTTCCGGCATGCGCTTCGGCGACTTCCTCGAGCAGAATATCTTCCAGCCACTGGCGATGGGCGACACCAGCTTCTACGTGAAGCCTGAGGACATAAGCCGATTCGCCGAGGTGCATAACTGGGATACCGAGCGCAATCGTCTGGTACAGCGACCGCATCGCACTGATCGACCTAGCTACCTGGACCCGCAGCGACTCGAGTCTGGCGGTGGCGGGCTGGTTTCATCGACCCACGACTACGCACGCTTCCTGCAGATGCTAGTCAACGAGGGCGAGTTGGATGACCAGCGTCTGCTTACGCCGGAGTCTGTTCGCATCATGCGCACCGATAGCCTGCGCGACGAACTCAATCTGCGTGGCAGCCCCACACGAGCCGGTCAAGCAGGTCAGGGATTCGGTGTCGACTTCGCGGTGATCTACGATCCAGAGAAGGCAAACTCGCCACACAGCCCCGGCACTTATTACTGGAGCGGTGCGGCAGGCACCTGGTTCTGGGTCGATCCGGTGGAAGATATGTTCCTGATTGGTATGATTCAGGCTCAGGGCGCGACTCGACCCGGTGCTGCGAGCATGAGAACCGTGGCGCGGGACATCGTCTACGATAGCCTGGTCGACTAACTAGTCGACCAGGCAGGCGCTCCGGAGTTTGGCCTGCGCGCGGGCCGGCTCCGGAGATACTTCCCTCCTTTACAGATTTTAGCTGGGCACCTAGCCCGGCATCGGCACTTCCAGGACTTCCGGCACGCCATAGCCCTTCTGCACCGCTGGCCGCGTGGCGATTGTCATATACCAGCGCATCAGGTTCGGATAGTCATTCAGGTCCATCTGCTGAAACTCGAAGCGCGAGATCCAGGGCCAGGTGGCGATATCGACTAGCGAATACTCGTCGCAGATAAATTCTCTATCTTGAAGCCTGGTCTCTAACACGCGATACAGGCGCGCATTCTCTTTGCTGTAACGCTCCTCCGCATAGGGCGACTTGCCCGGATTGAACTTCACGAAATGATGCGTCTGACCCAGCATCGGACCGATCGAGCCCATCTGAAACATCAGCCACTCCATCTGCTCCCAGTATTTCTCGCCCATGGGGCTCATCAACTTCCCGGTCTTGTTTGCCAGATACATGAGAATCGCACCAGACTCCATGAGATGAATGCCGGCACCGTGGTCGACTATGGCGGGGATCTTATTGTTTGGACTTATCTTGAGAAACTCTGGCTTGAGCTGGTCGCCTTTTGTTATGTCGATAGGATAGACGGTATAGGGCAGCTCAAGCTCCTCCAGCATGATCGACACCTTGCGCCCGTTCGGCGTGTTCCAGGTATACAGATCGATCACCGTCTTGTTCTCAGATGTATTCACGTCGTATCCTCGTAGAGATATCTATATTCTGAATTGGCAGATTTAACCCATGGCAGCCAGCAAACCCATACTACGTGTTAGCAGCCCGCTAGATGTTCCGGGGCACACCATGTTCGGCGAGTGGGCGCTGCCCGAGCGTCAATATAGCTATATTGCCCTACTCGATCTCGCAATAAAACACATGCCGGGGAAACAGGCCGAGCAGATTGCATTCGGCGATATCTGCGCCAAGCCGGGCGACTGGTTTGGCGGCGATGACTTCTCGGGGCCGAGATTCGAAACGGCCGAGACCCAATACCCCGGCCTAATGGTGCGTGGCATGCCCAATCCCTGCGGCAGGCCTTATCGTATGATAGATGGCCGGCGCCGCATGGAGAAGCTAAGGCGCAGTGGAGTAAGCAGCGGACAGTTCTTTGTGTTCGACTATGGAGATTGCGAGGAGTTTATTTTTGATTTTGTATTGGATGAGAAAGCCTAGCCGCAGCTATTCCAATCGATCGCAATGAAGTCGACAGTTCAGTTCGAGCTGAGCGTTCATGACAACCAGATATAGAGTATGACCAGAAGAAGCACAACATGGAAAGCGGGGAATCCATGAATGTATTTCCTGTCGCGAGACTCATCATAGAGTTCGCAAAACTCATCCCAGTTCTTTGCCAACATGAGGTTTGGGTTGCGGTGCAGGAAGTAGAAGGCCGAGGCTGAAGATATTGCGACCACTGCAGACATGATATCCGGGTCGAAGAATATGTGCAGAATCGCCAAGCTTAACGACAGGATAATCATGAACAATATAACTCGTTTTGCGATCGGGAGTGACATTGTACTCGGCCTTCTTATATTTCTAGGATAGCCAATCGTATAGTGCCGATCCGGCGAGCTCACCGGCACCAAAGGATGCACCGTACAAACCGCCAACGACACCGCCGCGTGCTGCTCCGTACAAGGTACGCGTAGCGACATAGCCAAGCATCGAGCCTATACCTGCACCATCACCAGCCCGCTCACCGATTTGCCCCGCACCACTGACCTGCTCTATCTCATCCAAAGTAAGTTCTCTCATGTCAAACCTCCAAACAAAGTAAAAATGAAACGCCTAGAAATCTAGGAACACTCTAAGATTAGTTTGGTTTTTTCGGTTTGCCAGTATTCAGGAAATTACGATATTCGAAACCTAACTTCTGCGATTTTCACGCGGTAGTTTACAAAAGGTTTACCGAGAGGGGCTCGTGAACAGCGGCGCTGTCAGCTAGCGATACTCGCTAGCAGTCGCGAATGAAGTCGTAGTCGATGGGCTTGCTGAGGTCGATCGTATGATGCGAGGATTCCATCGGATACTTCAGGCCGGTCGCGCAGTTGAACAACATCACTTGCTCATCTTTCTTAATGCGTCCACTTGCTAGTTCTTGCGTCAGTGCGGCCAGCGTAGCCGCGCCTTCCGGACACAGCAGAATTCCTTCTTTGCTCGCACATTCTTTGTGCGCCGCATTGATCGCCGCGTCGCTCACCGCGGCAGCGAAGCCACCGCTCTCGCGCAGCGCATCCAATATTAGGAAATCGCCTACCGCGGCCGGCACGCGTATGCCGGAGGCAATGGTGTGCGCATCCTGCCAAGGCTCTGCATGGCGCGTGCCTTCATCGAAGGCCTTGACGATAGGCGCGCAGCCCTCGGCCTGCACCGCGACCATGCGCGGTCGTTTCGAGTCGATCCAGCCAATCGCCTCGAGTTCGGCGAAGGCCTTCCACATGCCGATCAGGCCGGTGCCGCCGCCGGTGGGATAGAGGATGACATCGGGCAGCTGCCAGTCGAGCTGTTCGGCCAATTCGAGGCCCATCGTCTTCTTGCCCTCGATACGATACGGCTCCTTAAGCGTGGAGGTATCGAACCAGTTCATAGCCTGCTTGCCCTCGCCGACGATGCGGCCGCAGTCGTTAATATAGCCATTGGCCAGAAATGTCTTGCCGCCCTGAAAGCCGATCTCATCGATGTTCACCCTTGGGGTGTCTTCGGGGCAAAAGATATAGGTCTCTATGTCGGCGGCGGAGCAATAGGCCGCCAGCGCGGCGCCGGCGTTGCCATTGGTAGGCATCGCCATGCGCTTCACGCCCAACTCTTTCGCCATGGCGACGGCGAGCGCAAGACCCCGCGCCTTGAACGAACCGGTAGGCAGGCGGCCCTCGTCCTTGATCAGGATCTCGCCGCAGTCGAATTCGTTCTGCAGTTTCTCCGCCGGCAGAATCGGCGTCATCAACTCGCCGAGGCGCACGATGTTGCTCGCCTTGCGCACCGGTAAGAACTCGCGATAGCGCCAGAACTCGGGCAGGCGTTCCAGCAGATCTTCCTTCTCTATAGCCTTGCCCAGGGCCTCCAGGTCATAGCGAACCAGCAAGGGTTTGCCGGCCTCGGAAAGGCCGTACAGCTGATCGGCGGGATAAATCTTGCCCGTGTAACTGCATTCGAGATGCGTGACGAAGGTTTCAATCTCTTTCATGGTGTTCTCTCGTCTCGATGAAGAATTACCCCAATAGGTTCGCGAAGTTTCTACCCGCGTATGCAATTCCAGAACCGATCACAATAAAGTAACGCTGCAAATGCAGCTGGGTCACGCCATGGCGTGAGGACTTGGTGGCATGCAGCTAGGCTGGCTGCCGCGCCCGGCCGACACATCTTACCCACATCTACCGCCGAATATAAGAGCAGGACTTTTTCTGGATTTCTCTCAAGCTGACCTCAAATTCAATTCAGGTATACTCGGGCCTTAGCTTCTCTATGCACTCAAAAATACTTGTAAACGCTGACTATTCTTCAGCTATCGGAGATTCGCAATGCCATCATCAAGAACAGCCCTATATCTTATCGTCTGCGCGAGCCTCGCTGCCTGCGGCGCCGAAGAGAGCAGCAACGAGCCCGTACAGAGCGCTCAAGAGAATACTGCCGCCGACTCGACGCAGGCTGCCATGCCGGCCACGCCCGAGCTGGGCAGCTTCGGCATCGACCTGACGCATCAAGACCCGAATACACGGCCCGGCGATGATTTCTTCCGCTACACCAATGGCCGCTGGCTCGATAGCTACGAGCTACCCGCGGATCGCAGCAACTATGGTTCCTTCTCGGTTCTCGGCGACCGCTCCGACGAGCGCGTGCGAACCATCATCACCGACCTCACTGCGATCGAGCCCGCTCAGGACTCTATGGAGCAGAAGATTAGCGACTATTACCTGAGCTATATGAACACCGACGCCCTGAATGACCTGGGCATTAGCCCGCTGCTACCGGGTCTGGCGAGGCTGGCCGAGGTCGACACGAGAGAGGAACTGGTTACCGCCTTAGGCCGCTCCCGCATCGACACTACTGCGAGCCCTATCAGCTTTAGCATTGGCGCAGACCGCAGCGATCCGGATCGACATCAGCTGCGCGTCGCGGTCGGCGGCATCGGCCTGCCCGATAGAGACTACTATCTGCAAGACACCGAGCAGTATCTGAATGTGCGCGCGGAATACGTCGCGCATATCGAACGGTTGCTGGACTTCGCCGATATCGAAGATAGCGCCGCAAAGGCCCAGAGCGTTCTGCGCGTCGAATCGCAGATCGCCGAGCACATCTGGCCGCGCGCAGACAGACGCAATCGCGACCTCACCCATAACCCCATGAGCTTTGAAGAGTTCCTCGCTAGCTACCCGGGTTTCGATTGGGATGCCTACTTCGCGGCGGCGGGCGTGCAGGGTCTCGAAGACCTGAACGTCACCTACCCCAGTGCGATGGCACCAATCATCGACCTGATTTCCGAGATACCGGTAGCGGATTGGAATAACTACATGACCTATCACTTCATCTCGAACAACGCGAGCGTGTTGTCGCAAGAGATCGACAGAGAAAATTTCCATTTCTATTCCACGGTGCTCAATGGTGTGCCAGAACAGAGAGAACGTTGGGAGCGAGGCGTAGGCCGAGTTGGCGCGCTCAATAGCCTCGGCGAGGCGGTGGGCCAAGTCTATGTAGAACGTCACTTTCCGGAGTCGGCCAAACAACAGATGGAGGATCTGGTGGAGAACCTGCGCGCGGCTCTGGCGCAGAGCATCGAACAGCTCGACTGGATGGGAGCGGTAACCAAAGAGGAAGCCATGCTCAAGCTGAATGCCTTCCGCCCCAAGATCGCCTACCCCGACGAATGGACCGATCTCTCTTCTATTGAGATCGTTCGCGACGACCTATTCGCAAACGCACAGAGCGTGCGCGAGTTTAACTATGAAGATTCTTTAAGTCGTTTGGGCGAGCCGACCAATCGCGAAGAGTGGGGCATGACGCCGCAGACGGTGAACGCCTATTACAATTCTTCATTCAACGAGATCGTATTCCCTGCGGGCATTCTGCAGCCCCCCTTCTTCGATCCCGCGGCCGACCTCGCGGTAAACTACGGCGGCATCGGCGCCGTGATCGGGCACGAGATGGGCCACGGCTTCGACGATCAGGGCTCCAAGTCCGACTACGAGGGCATACAGCGCAACTGGTGGACGGACGAAGATCGCGCCAACTTCGAGGTGCTGACGACGGCGTTGGCGGCGCAGTACGATCAGTTCGAGCCGGTGCCAGGCTATTTCATCGACGGCAACTTCACGCTCGGTGAGAACATCGGCGACGTGGGTGGGCTCTCCCTCGCCTACCGCGCCTACAAGATGGCTTTGAATGGCGAGGAGGCGCCGGTGATCGATGGCCTGACTGGCGATCAACGCTTCTTCCTCTCCTGGGCTCAGGTTTGGCAAAGGAAGTATCGCGAGGATGCCCTGATACAGAGGCTGACTTCGGACCCACACTCGCCCTCGGAGTTCCGCGTCAATGGTGTGGTTAGAAACTTCGATGAGTGGTACGAGGCCTTCGACGTGCAGCCCGAAGATGCACTCTATCTGCCGCCGGAAGAACGCATTAGAATCTGGTAGATTCATTCGCCCAAGGATTAGGAGTTCAGCATGATGGTCAGAACGCTCGTAGCAATGCTCGCTTTTCTGGCCGTCGGCAGCGGCAGTGCACAGGAAGCCTTCGACCTCCTGATACAGGGCGGGCGCATCGTCGATGGCTCGGGTAACCCCTGGTACGAGGCTGACGTCGGCATACGAAGCGAACGCGTCGTCCGCATCGGCGATCTTAGCGGCGCCACTGCCGAGGCTGTAATCGACGCTACTGGCCTCGTGGTTTCGCCCGGCTTCATCGATCCCCACACCCACGCGCTACGGGGCATCTTCGACGTGCCCAACGCCGAGAGTGCTTTGCTGCAGGGTGTTACTACCCTAACCGAAGGCAACGACGGCAGCTCTCCCTACCCCATCATTGAGCACTACCGCGCAATCGAAGATGCGCGCATAAGCCCGAACTGGGCCGTGTTCGTAGGTCAGGGAACGATTCGCTCTCGGGTAATCGGCAGCGACGATCGCGCGGCGAGCCCGGCCGAGTTGCAGCAGATGAAAGACATGGTCGCAGCAGCAATGGAACAAGGCGCGCTCGGCATCTCTACCGGGCTTTTTTATGGCGATTATATACTTTACAAACCTACTGGGTATATATACAGCATTTAATTTCTGATATAATTTCTGCCGAAATACCGCTAGCTTGCCGATACAAACGGTAACCCACTAATTTCCATGTGTTTGGGCGTAAATTGAAAGCAGATAACTTCAAAAAGAAATTCTATGAGGGGAGAGATCCCAGAGACCTACCGTTGTATGAGGTTTCTGAGGCCGCTCGCTATCTTCGTATATCATATTTCATTTTGTATTCTTGGCTTAGACCATTTCAATTTACATCCCCTCATGGCTCCTCGGTGGGGACGCTTATTCGGCGGCCAGAAGGTTGCAAGCAGCTATCCTTCAACAATTTAATCGAAGCTCACGTTTTAAAGGGGCTGCGGTTAAACCACCAAATGCCAACAGGTGAAATTCTGGAATCAATTCGATATGCCGAGAAGGAGTTAGGCATTGAAAATTTGCTTACCAAGAAATTTAAGGCTGGGGCAAAACAGATGTTTGTCGAGCATATGGGTGAGTTGATTAGCTTAGGCAGAGGTGGTCAGTTTTCAATGGGTAAAATGCTTGATAAGTATTTGCAGCGCATTACCTACGAAAACAGCGTTGCAGCTTCTTTGAACCCTTTTGTTTCCGAAAGCGCAGAGCGATATATCGAAATTTCTCCAGAAATATCTTTTGGGAAGCCAGTAGTAGCGAGTGCAGGAATAGAAACTCGCGTGATTGCCGACAGATTCGAGCTCGGAGAAGAAAATACCGATATAGCCGAAGATTACGGAATCACAGAGGCCGAGGTTGAAGAGGCGATCTTGTACGAAAGCAAGCAAGCTGCCTGATCCTACATACTTTGTTGATAGAAATTTAGGAAAGGCGATTGTTAAGACTCTGAGAGAAGCGGGATTCTCCGTTGAAGCTCACGACGACCATTTCCCGCAAAAAACTCCAGATACCACATGGATACCTGTAGTCGCTCAGAAAGGCTGGATCGCTTTAACCAAAGACAGGCAGATTGCTAAAAACGCTGCCGAGATAGATGCTTTTATGACCTCTGGGGGAAGGGCCTTTCTGCCACATGGAATGATGAAGCCTAGCGAGTTTGGTTTACTGCTTGTAAGGTCCAAAGATCGGTTGAACCGATACCTGAACAAGAACAAGAATTCTAACGCAGGGCCATTTATGACTAAGATTGGCCCAAACCCCAAGAAACTTGAAGCAGCGGGATTATTAGAGACATGGGTAAACAAAAAAGTATGGATGGAGAAAGTTCGAAAGAGGACAAGAGGGTAGATGACGTTCTCAAGCGTATGCTGAACACTCCGCCTCCGCCTAAAAAAGAAAAGAAGATAAAGAAAGGCGATAAGTGAGTTATGGATCGGGGCCTTACGGCCCCTCCCCAAAGGTTATCTTAGACAAGTACCTTGACCAGGATCGCCACCGCAATGGTGATGCTGGCAATGTCGGCTGATAGCCTAAACTTAGAAGTAATTAAAGTGAACATCACTGTTCCCTCATGTTACTCCTGGACCGGCCCAGGACATGAAAATTGTCCGGGGTTAGCACCACCACTACTCAAAGTGCACCCTGAGTTGTAGTGGATTTAAGATCGGGGGATACAACCCCAATCCCAGAGTGTGTAACCGCTCCCAAGGTTTGCTGCTTGAAGGCTCTACCTCCCAGCCTAACTTGGAAGACCACTCTGTAATCGCCTCGGCTTGTGTGCTCTGGCGATATTCGGCGAGCTTAACGCGCTTATTCTCCAAACCAATATTGTTCGTGAATTTCTGACAGCTTCTTAGCTAGTCGTTTTGCGTTACGCTCTATTTTATATTGCTTGTTGCGTGTTAGAACTTTGATAGGTTAGACGTTTGCCACCGATTGCCATTAGAGCCGCATTTGTGCGATCAGAATCGTCATAACCTAACTTCTCCCGATAGTTGTAACGGAAATCAAACTCAACGAGATATCGTTGCAGATGCTCTTCTGAGCAATGCTGATATACACCGTTCATGCCGCGTTTGAAAATTGAAAAGAAACCTTCAATTGTGTTAGTGCAGACATCACCACGGCCGAATTCAAATGAGCCGTGGCGAACAAAGTCATGCTTCTCAAACATTGCAGGTTTCGCTAGCGTGTACTGTGCTGCTTCGTCAGTGTACACCTGAGTACCCTTGGCGATCTGTTCGTCAAGGATGGGGCGCAGAGTCTTAGCGTTGACCGCAGGCACGTGGCGAGAGCGCACTTTGCCCTCTCGCTCCACCAGAGAAAGCACTTTGTATTTGTGGTGATAGCCGCGACCTTTCTTGTTGTGCTTGGGCTTTATCTTTTTGTTGTGGCCGAAGAAGGTTTCATCTACTTCGACAGTCTTTCCTTCACCGCCCATGGGTGAGGAAATGTCCTCTTTCATGGACTCACGGATACGGTGAGACATAAACCAAGCAGTCTTATAGGTAACGCCAAGCGTGCGCTCAAGCTGCTTAGAAGATACGCCCTTCTTGGAAGAGCACATTAAGTAAGTTGCCATTAGCCATTTGTTTAGAGGCACTCTTGAGCCCTCAAACACTGTGCCAACGGTGACAGTAAACTGCTTGCGGCACTCATACTGCTTGCACTTGTATAGGCCCTTACGACCGCCCTCGATGGGCCACGCGCCAGTATCTCCGCAGTGCGGACATATTGCGCCATCGGGCCAGCGGAGTTCTTCTAGATACTCTCTGGCTGTATCGGGGTCTTGGAAATGAGGTTTTGTTAAGTCACACATGGCGATCTCCTTACTTGACCCTAACTATATGCCTATACAGTGGGTTTGTAAAGTATATATTCGCCTTTTTTATGTGCCCGGCAGTTTCACGCCGACGGAAGAGGTGGTCGAACTGTCGCGAGTCGTCGCGAACTATGGCGGCATCTATATCTCGCACATACGCGAAGAAGCAGCGCAGTTGCTCGACTCCGTGGCGGAGACGATTCAGATCGGCGAGCAGGCCAACATCCCGGTGCAGGTAACTCACCACAAGGTTATTGGCGTTGAGAATTGGGGATCTTCGGTAGAGAGCTTGCGCATGATCGACGAGGCGCGTGCAAGAGGAATCGACGTAACAGTCGACCAGTTGTATAGACCGGAGACATGGGTTACAAAGCGTTCGGAGACATAGGTAACACTTTTAGGTC
>Ga0055584_100000567_pt1 | contig 35197 bp, 22 predicted proteins | sample OSDHelmetaG_FD_58716 | JGI IMG/M metagenome (GOLD analysis project Ga0055584, IMG submission 58716) | Pelagic marine sediment microbial communities from the LTER site Helgoland, North Sea, for post-phytoplankton bloom and carbon turnover... | ecosystem: Environmental > Aquatic > Marine >...
CCGACGACGACGACGCGGCGGACGACGACGACGACGACGCGACCGACGACGACGACGCGGTGGACGACGACGACGACGACGCGACCGACGACGTTGCGGACGACGACGACAGCACCGGCATCACCGGCGATGGCTGCGAGGACTGCAGCAGCTCGCTCGGCGGCCAGGGCGGCTGGCTGCTGATCGCGCTCGTCGGGCTGCGCCGACGCCGCACCCCCACTGGAGCGACGCCATGACCGAGACCCTGCACCTTCACGCGTTTGGCCAGGCCGACCGCAGCGGCAAGATCCGCTGGCTCTGCGGCGAGCTCGGCATCCCCGTGGAGGAGCACCGGCTGCGCCCACCCGACCACCGCAAGCCGCCGTACACCGAGCTCAACCCGTACGGCATGGTCCCCACCGCCCAGTACGGCGGCCGCACGATGATCGAGTCGACGGCCATCAGCACCTGGCTGGCCGAGCAGCACCCCGACGCCGGGCTCACAGTCTCCGCCGATCACCCCGAGCGCTTCGACTACCTGCAGTGGGTGGCGCTGTTTGCCGAGACCCTGGAGAGCCGGCTCGTCGAGTACCGCCTCGCGAAGGTCGACTACATCCCCGCCGTCTTCGCCGACACGACGAAGGCGCGCCTGGAGCGCCAGCTGCCCATCGCGGTAGCCCAGCTCCCAGCCGAAGGATTCCTCGTGGCCGGGCGCCTGACCCTCGCGGACATCGAGGCCGCCTACTCCCTGCGTCTGGCCATCGCAGCGGAGCTGTTGGCCCTCGACGACGTGGCCGGCTACCTCCGCCCGCTCATGGCGCGCCCGGCGGCTCAGGCGGCGGGGTTCTTCGCGAGCATCGAGTAGTACTCAACCCGCCGGGTCCCAGACGAAGTCGCTGAGCACCATGCGGTGCAGGGCCGAATCCAGCGGGTCGTCGGGGTTCTGGGTCACGACCATGTCGTGGGCGATCCACACGTCGCCGACGAGCCGCTGATCGTCCAGGTGCCCGGTGCCGGACACGTACCGACCGACCTCCCGCACCGTGTATTGCACCTTCTCCAACCGGCCCGTCGCCTGGCTGATGAACGCCAGGTACTGGTCGTGCTCGTCGTGGGCCAGCACCGAGTCCCAGGTCGCGTAGACCACGTCGTACCTCGCGTCGCCGACCGTCCGCTCCTCCACCCAGCGGGTGATGGGCGCTTCGGTCAGCCGCTGCGGCATCTCCACGAAGTAGTGGACCGTCGGCAGCATGAACAACAGGTTCGGGTCGTCGCTGGGGGTTCGGACTGCCCCGGCCTCGGTCCAGCCGGCTCCGCCTTCGATGCCCCAGGTCGTGCCGGCAGCGGGGCCGTTGTGCAGCTCCGCCATCGAGTCGAAGGAGTGGGTGGTCAGCGTCACCGTGGCCCGCTGTTCGGGGTCGGGCCAGGGGCTGAACATCTTGGCCATCCCAGACCAGACGTCCTCGAACTCGAAGCGCGCCGCCTGGTGGCCGAGCAGCGCGTCGCCGCCGGCCGCTGCGTAGGCCGACTGCAGCAGCGCGGCGCCCCGGGCTTGCCGCTCGGGCTGGGGCTCGGCCGTGATCACGTCGGGCTTGATGTCCGCCAGGGGCCCCCCCGCGATCGCGAAGGCCGCAGCGGCGAGGGCAAGGGCTCCGCCGACGCCGAGGGCGATGTGCTTGAACTTCATGGGGTCTCCTGCAGGAGCCGCGGGGTCTGCAGCGCGGCGAGGGTCAGGTCGACGAACGCGTCGACGGTGGCCCGGGGGGCCTGGGTCTTGGATTGAAGGAGCACCGCCTGGATGGCGAGGGCGAGGTGGGCGCCGTGGGCGTCGACGTCGGTGCGCGGGGGCAGATCACCGGCTTCGACGGCGTTGCCCAAGGCGGTGGTCAGGGCCTCTTGCACCTCGTCGACCAGAGCCCGCGTCGCCGACGCGATGGCGGCGTCGTGGGCCGTCCGCTCGGCGGCGGTGTTCAGCACGAAGCAGCTCATGCCCCGCCCCGGCCCCTGGCTGGCGTCGGTGAGCACGCGGAAGTAGCGCTCGATGGCCGCCCCGCCGCCGGTCCGCAGCTGCCCCAACCAGTCCCGCTGTGCCCGCTCGCCGTAGCGACTCAGCGCGGCCCGGTACAGACCGTCCTTGTCGCGCCAGTTGGCGTACAGCGAAGACCGGTTCACGCCCGTCGCCTCGACCAGATCCCCAATGGACGTCGCCTCGTACCCCCGCCGCCAGAACACGAACATCGCGGCCTCTAGGGCGTCGTCGGCGTCGAAGGTGCGGGGTCGGGCCACGGGGTGCTCCAGCGTTGTTCGCGGGATCAGAATGGCTTTCTTGGAACGGCCGTTCTGAAAATTGTCGGGGCGGCTCGATGGTCTGTTCGCCGAGCGGGCCGGTACAGTCCAATCATGCGAATCGCCTTGCTCGCCGCCGCCCTGCTCGCCTTCGTTGCGGCCGACGCCGGCGCCCAACCGGCGGCCGCCGCGCCCGAGGCTGAGGAGACGCCGATCACGTGCGCCGAGGTGCTCAACATGATCGCGCTCGGGGTCCCGGACTCCATCGTCGCCGACTCCGTCCAGGCCCGCGAGGTGGCGTTCACCCCGAAGGATGTTGAGTGTCTGCGGGCTGGCGGCGCCTCGGCCGACGTGCTGGCGGCAGCGGGGGTTGAGGCGGCCGACGATGCCCCGGCCGAGGCGCCGATCGACGCGAAAGCGGAGTCCCCCGCGCCGAAGCCGGCCGCTGAACCCTCCCCCACGCCTGGCCTGTCGGTGACCGACGAGCAACTGCGAGCTGAGATGGAGGCGTTCCTGCTGTTCGAGCAGCTGCAGGAGGAGACGGAGGCCAACGAGGCCGCCAAGGCCGCCGAGGCCGCCAAGCCCGCCCGGGCCGACGAGACGCAGACCGAGGACGACGAGGACTGACCTCCGGCGGCGTCGCCCCCGCGGCGGTAGGCTCGCCTCATGGGAATTCGAGCCTGGATGCCGCTGGCCGCCGTCCTCTGCAGCTGCGGCGGCGTGATCGACTTCGACGGCGATGGCGCCGCAGACCTCGTCGACTGCGGGGTCGAGGACCCCACCATCCACCCCAACGCGCCGGACCCGTGGGGCGACGGCACGGACCAGAACTGCAACGGCATCGACGGCCGGGACGACGACGGCGACGGGGTGGCCGGCGGCAACTCGGGCGGCCCGGACTGCAACGACGGCGACGACACCGTCTTCCCCGACGCCCCCGAGGAGTGCGACGCCGTCGACTCCGACTGCGACGGCACCCTCACCGACGGCTTCGACGACCTCGACGTGGACGGCCTGCCCGATTGCGTGGACCCCGACGACGACGCCGACGGCGCGCTCGACGAGGGCGACTGCGCGCCGTTGGACCCCGGGGTCTTCCCGGGCGCCGACGAGCTCTGCAATGGCGAGGACGACGACTGCGACGGCGAGCCCGACCCCGACGAGGTCGACGCCGACGGCGACGGCTGGCGGGGCTGCGACGGCGACTGCAACGACGACGACGCCGCGGCGTTCGTGGGCGGCCCCGAGTCGTGCAACGGCCTGGACGACGACTGCGACGGCTACGTGCCGTCCAACGAGCTGGACCTCGACGCCGACGGCTTCACGACCTGCGGGGGCGACTGCAACGACGCCGTCGCCACCATCCGTCCCGGGGGTCTGGAGGTCTGCAACCGCTTGGACGACGACTGCGACGGGTAGCTGCCGGCCGACGAGACCGACGCCGACGCCGACGGTCAGGCCGGCTGCGAGGGCGACTGCGACGACGCCGACGCCGCCACGTTCCGCGGCAACGGTGTGTGGGAAGACCCCGACGACGGCGTGGACTCCAACTGCGACGGCTACGACGCGAACACCCTCGGCGGTGCGTGGGCCTGGCTCAACGGCGAAGACGACTTCGACGGCGCCGGGGTTGCGGCCTGCCCCCTCCCCGACATCGACGGCGACGGCGACCCCGAACTGGTCATCGGCGCCCCGTACTCCGACGCCGCGGGGCCCAGCAGCGGTCGTGTCTACGTGGTGGACGGCGGCGCCCTGAGCCCCGGCATGGACCTGGGGATCGTGGCCACCGCCCGAATCACGGGCGAACAGGTGGGCGACGAACTGGGCTGGTCGGTCGCGACGGGCGACTTCGACGGCGACGGCCGCGGGGATCTGGTGACCGGCGGCTGGCGGAACGACGGCAGCGGCGAGAATGCTGGCGCCGTCTACGTCTTCTGGGGTGCGACGCTGGCGGCGGGGGGAGACATCGCGGCCGGGGACGCCGACGTGATCCTGCGGGGGGAGGCGGCCTACGACCTCCTGGGCTGGGGGCTGGCCAACGTCGGCGACGTGGACGGCGACGGCACCGACGACCTGGCCTTGTCGGCATACAAGGCCAACATCGTCTCGGCGAGCGGGGACGCCCTGTGGGACGCGGGTCGGCTGCATCTGTTCCTTGGCGGCTCGCTGCCCGCGAGTGGGGTGGTCGATCTCAACAGCGCCGACGTCGTGATCGACGGCTCAGACCTGTACGCCAACATGGGCGGGGTGATCGACGGCGGGGATCTGGACGACGATGGCCTGTCGGACGTCGTGTTGTCCGGCGCCAACGCCGAGCCTGCTGGCGTGGGATCCGGACGCGCCTACGTGCTGGACGGCAGCACGCTGACCACGGCGCCCCCGCTGACTGCGGCCGGCGCGGACCTGGTGGTGGATGGTGTCGCGCCGGGCGACAACGCCGGCCGCTTCGTCAAGATCGTGGACGACCTGGACGGCGACGGCCGGGACGAGCTGGCTGTCGGCGCGATGTACTACGACGGCCCCGGGGTCAACCGAGGCGCGGTGGGCATCTTCTACGGCGCGGGCCTCGCGCCGGGGCAGGCGCACCTCCTGACTGACGCCGATGTGCTGATCGTGGGCGCTGTCGACCACCAGAACATCGGTGGCTCCATCGCGTCGGCCGACCTCGACGGGGACGGCGCGGCGGATCTGCTGATCGGCTCGGCCCAGGATCCGATCCCCGGGGTGTCCACAGGAGCGGTGTACGGCTTCCTGGGACCGACGGTGGCCACGGCCACCTCCAGCCTGGACGCCGACGTCATCCTCCGAGGCGAAGCCGCCGGCGACAACGCGAGCAGGTACCTCTGCGACTCCACCGACTTCGACGGCGATGGTCGGGATGAGTTGGTGGTGCCGGCCCGCGGGCGCAGCGACACGCTCAGCGCTCAGGGGCGGGTCTACGTGCTCCAGAGCCCCTGGTAGCCGCCTACTTCCCCAACAGCTCCGACAGGATCGACGCGGTGTCCGTCCCGTCGTCGTCGAGCACGAAGACCCCGTCGCGGGCGGCGGGGGCGGAGGGAGCACCCGAGGAGGCAGCAGACCGAGACGACCGCGCCGCCACCGGCTGCAGCGGCGGCAGATCGCTCCCCGTGGGCTCATCGGCCCCCCCGACGTCGCCGGGGGCATTGCGCGAAGGCCGGTGGAAGCTCCGCCGCCCCGACAGCCACCGGGCGTAGCGCTCGCGCGTCCAGCAGCCGTCGTCGCCGCCGGTCTCCATCACGGTCGCCAGCTGGGCGAGGGAGCCGCTGCGGATGCACGAGCGCGCCGCGGAGTTCGCCCGCAGGATCTCCAGCTCCGGCACCCGGATGCCCAGGTCTTCGCGCCAGATGAGCCGCTGGCAGACGATGGCCGTCAGCGCGTCGGCGAGCTGCGCCCGCACGCCCTCCTGGGCCTCCGCCGGGAACGCCGACACGATGCGAGCCACGGCCTCCGCGCACGTGCTGCTGTGGACCGTGCTGAGCACGAGGTGGCCGGTCTCCGCGGCGTCCAGGGTCAGCCGCATCGTCTCGGGCCGGCGCATCTCGCCCACCACGATGACGTCGGGGTCTTCACGCAGGGCGTCGGTGAGCCCCTGCTCGTACGACGGCGTGTCCCGCCCCACCTCCCGCTGGCGGATGAAGCTGCGCTGGGGCTTGAGCCAGTGCTCTACCGGCTGCTCCAGCGTCAGGATGTGCAGGCTCTGGGCGACGTTGATCTCCTGGACCAGCGCCGCGATCGTCGAAGACTTGCCGGACCCCGTGGGCCCCGACACCAGGACGAGCCCGTGCTTCTGGGTCGCCAGGTCGATCAAGGAGGGGTGCAGGTTCAGGGACTCGAGGCTCGCCGTGAACGCCGTCAGCAGCCGGATCGCCAGCCCCACGCCGCGCCGGCTCTGAAGCACGTTGATGCGGCAGCGCACGCCGGCGATGCGGCGCGACAGATCGAGGGACCGCGTCGCCACGAACTGGGACCAGCTGTCCCCCGCCACTTCCCGCGCCATCGCCTTGACCGTTGCCCCGGGCAGCGGCGTGGAGTGGACCTGCAGCCGGCCGTTGACGCGGAACGCCGGCGGCAGCCCCGCTTCGAGGTGCAGGTCGCTGGCGCCGGCCGCGTAGGCGCGCTCGACGAGTTGGGACAGTGCGGTCATGCGTCGCCTCCGGAAAACCCGGAGGGGAGTCTGCCAGTCCCGCGCCCCGGCCGATGGGCGGGCCCCCTTCGCCGACCTCGACGGACGCTTCTGCGGCCACTACCGTCCGGGCGATGTCCCTCCCCGTCATTCAGGCCTCCGGCGAGCCCCCGCGATTCGTCGCCTCGCTCGACCTCCTCTCCTTGCCCAAGGCGAAGGGGAAGACCGGCAAGATCGCCCGCAGCTTCCTGCCCACGACCGCCGCCGAGGTGCGCGACCGCGGCTGGGACGGCGTGGACGTGGTCTTCGTGACCGGCGACGCGTACGTCGACCACCCATCGTTCGCCATGGCGTTGCTGGGGCGCGTCCTGGAGGCGTCGGGCTACCGGGTCGCGATCCTCGCGCAGCCGGCCTGGAAGTCCGTCGATCCGTTCCTCGAGTTCGGTCCCCCGGCCCTGTTCTGGGCCGTCTCCGCCGGGAACATGGACTCGATGATCAACCACTACACGGCCGGCAAGAAGGTGCGGAACGCCGACGCCTACTCGCCGGGCGGCCAGATCGGCCTGCGCCCCGACCGGGCCACCAACGTGTACGTGCAGCGCTGCCGCGAAGCCAACAAGCGCCTGGGTTCCCGGGCCCCCGTGGTCGCCGGCGGCGTCGAAGCCTCGCTGCGCCGCATCGCGCACTACGACTACTGGTCGGACTCGGTGAAGCCCTCGATCCTCGCGTCGTCCAAGGCCGACGTGGTCGTGCACGGGATGGGGGAGGGCCCCATCCTCGAGATCGCGCGCCGCCTCAAGGCCGGCGCGACCGTCAAGGAGCTGCGCGGCATGCGCGGCACCGCGTTCTTGTTCGGCAAGAAGGACGAGCTGCCCACCGAGGGAGTGCTGGAGCTGCCCAGCTTCGAGGACGTCAAGGCCAACGACCGCGAGTTCGCGCGGGCGACCTGGATGTTCCACGAGGAGATGAACCCGCTCAACGGGCGCGTCGTAATCCAGCGCCACGGCGACCGCGCCGTCGTCCAGTACCCCGGGCTGCCGCCGCTGTCCGAAGCGGAGATGGACCGGATCTACGACCTGCCCTACGCCCGGGCGCCGCACCCCGGGTACGCCGATGCCATCCCCGCGTACCAGACGATCCGCGACTCGGTGACCGTGATGCGCGGCTGCTTCGGCGGCTGCACCTTCTGCTCCATCACGATGCACCAGGGCCGGCCCATCCAAAGCCGGTCGGAGAACTCGATCCTCCGGGAGATTCGCTCGCTCAAGCAGGTGCCGGGCTTCAAGGGCACCGTCAGCGACATCGGTGGCCCGACGGCCAACATGTACAAGATGCGCTGCACCCGCCCCGAGGTGGAGGCCATCTGCCGCCGCCCGTCGTGCGTGCACCCGAGCCGCTGCAAGCTGCTGGGCACCGACCACGGCCCCATCACGCAGCTGATGAAGAAGGCGCGCCAGGTGGACGGCATCAAGACCGTCCACGTCGCCAGCGGCGTGCGCATGGACCTCGCCAAGGACTCGCCCGAGTACCTCGACGAGCTCGTCACCCACCACGTGGGCGGCCACCTCAAGGTCGCGCCCGAGCACGCCAGCGACAAAGTGCTGGGCGTCATGCGCAAGACGTCCATCAGCGACTTCGAGCAGTTCGGCGAGGCGTTCCAGGCGGCCACGAAGCGGGCCGGCAAGGAGCAGTACCTCGTGCCGTACTTCATCTCCAGCCACCCCGGCGCCGACCTCGAAGCGGCCATCGAGCTGGCCGTGTTCCTCAAGCAGAACGGCTACAAGCCGCGGCAGGTGCAGGACTTCATCCCGGCGCCCATGGACATCGCGACCGCCATCTACTGGACGGGCCTGGATCCCCGAACGCTGCAGCCCATGCCGGTCGCCAAGAAGCTCCGCGACCGCGAGCAGCAGCGTGCTCTCTTGCAGTTCTTCTTGCCGCGGAACTGGTTCGCCGTCCGCGACGCCCTGCGCAAGGCCGGCCGCGACGACCTCATCGGCCACGGCCCCGACGCCTTGATCCCGTCCAACCCGCCGCGCGAGGCCCTGGAGCACCGCCGGGAGCAGGCCAACCGCGGCCGCGGCGGGGAGCTCACCGAGTCGACGCGCGGGGACCGCCCCGGGGGCCGCAAGGGCAAGCAGGACCGGCGCAAGGACCCGAACAGCTACCGGCCCAAGAAGCGCTGACCCGCGGGAACCACCCCGCGACATCTGGTGTCTCCTCTCCCCAGCCCGCGACAGGTAGCCTGCGCGCTTTGGGGGAGTCGTCTCATGATCCGTGTCCTGCTCGCGCTGCTCGTGCCGTCCTTTGCCCTCGCCGCGCCGGCGGTGCCCGAACCGCTGCAGCCCTGGGTCGACTGGGTGCTGGACGGCCACGACGACCTGGCTTGCCCCGTCGACGGGGCCGACCGCGTCTGCGTCTGGCCCGGCGAGCTGGCGCTGTCCCTGGGCGCCGACGGCGGCTCCTTCCGCTACGACGTGACCGTGGATCGAAGCGGGGCCGTGACCCTGCCCGGCGATGCGACCTGGTGGCCCCGGGACGTCGCGGACAACGGCAGCCCCGCCCGCATGCGGCGGGTCGGCGACCGGCCGACGGTGGTCCTGGCGCCCGGCCACCACACACTGACCGGGAAGTTCGCGTGGAGCCGGCTGCCCGAGTCCCTGCGCGTCCCGGGGCGCGCGGCCCTGCTGACGCTGCGCGTCGATGGCGCGGCGGTTCCGTGGCCGCGCCGCGACGACGCCGGCGCGCTCTGGCTGCAGGGCTCCCGGGCCGAGGAGACGGCGGCCGAAGACCGCCTGGCCCTCGACGTGCACCGGCGCATCGAAGACGGCGTGCCGGTGGTCGTCTCGACCCGGCTCAAGCTGCGCGTGTCGGGGCAGAGCCGCGAGGTGAACCTGGGGTCGCCTTTGCCGGCGGGCCTCGTGCCCGTGGAGCTCACCTCGCCGCTGCCCGCGCGGTTGGACGCCGACGGCCACCTGGTGGTGCAGCTGCGCCCGGGCGAGTGGACGCTGCAGCTCAAGGCCCGGTCCGAGGCCGCGGTGGCGAGCCTGGCGCCGCCGGCCGGCGCGGACTGGCCCGAAGAGGAGATCTGGGTGTTCTCGGCGAATCCCGCCGTGCGGGCGGTGAAGCTGGAAGGCGTGCCCGGCGTGGACCCCCAGCGCACGTCCCTGGACGCCGACTGGCGCGGACTGCCGGCGTGGCGGGTGGCCGCCGGCGCGGCGATGTCGTTCGTGGAGCTGCGGCGCGGCGAGTCTGAGCCGCCGCCCGATCGCGTGGTGGTGCAGCGGGAACTCTGGCTGCGCCAGGGGGGCGAGGGATTCGTGGTTCGCGACCGCCTGTCGGGGCAGCTGCACCAGGGTGGCCGCCTGGAGGTCGAGGCCCCCGCCGAGCTGGGGCAGGTGGAAGTCGGCGGCGAAGCCCGGGTCATCAACCACCTGGACGGTGGCGCCGACGGCGTCGAGGTTCGCGACGGATCCCTGTCGGCGACGGCGACGCTGTCCTACCCCGACCGGGGCGAGCTGCCGGCGGTCGGTTGGAGCCGCGACGCGACGCAACTCGGTGGCGTCGTCCACCTCCCGCCGGGCTGGACCATCCTCGCGGCGACCGGCGTCGATCGGGCCGAAGGCACCTGGATCGACCAATGGACCCTGCTGGACCTGTTCGGGCTGCTGCTGATCTCGCTGGTCTGCTGGCGGGTGCTGGGCCTGGGCTGGGGCGGCCTGGCGCTGGTTGCGTTGGCCATCTCCTGGCACGAGGCGGAGGTCCCGACGACGCTGTGGCTGCTCGCCCTGTTGGCGACGGCCCTGCTCGGGGTGCTGAGCCGCGGGCGCCTGGGCCGCGTGGTGGGCTGGATTCGCTGGGGGCTGGTGGGGCTTCTGGTCCTGCAGCTGCTGGGCTTCTCGTGGGGGCAGATCCGAACCGGTCTGTGGCCGCAGCTGGAGCGCGGGGGCGGGGACCCGCTCAACAACTACGCCCAGAGCTGGGACGAAGAGAAGAACCTGAACGCCGACCAGTGGGCCGCGTCCGAGGTCCTGGAGGAGGCAGCGCCCATGGAGCAGATGGCGAAGGCGGGCCGGGGCAGCTACCCCGCCTCGGCACCCGCGCGGCTGAAGAAGTCGAAGATGGTCCAGCGCGCGGCGCAGGTCGATCCCCAGGCCGTCGTGCAAACCGGCCCGGGTGTGCCCCGGTGGAGCTGGCGTCGCCACGCCCTGACCTGGAATGGACCGGTCAGCGCGGCGCACACGATGAAGCTGTGGCTGCTGCCCCCGGGGGTGGACGCATTGCTGTCGGTGCTGCGTGTGCTCGCCCTGCTCGGCCTGGCGCTGCGCCTGGCCGACCCCCGCCGCCTCAAGCGCCCTCCGGCGACGGAGCCCGAGTCCGAGGACGAGCTCGCCACCGTGCGCATCGCCCCGGGCGCGGTGGCGCTGCTGCTCCCCCTGCTGTCGCTCTTCGCCGTCGGATCCGCCTCGGCCAGTGAGCCCCTGCTCCCGCCGTCGGCACCCGACGTCCTGACCGAGCTCGAGCAGCGCCTCACCGCGTCGCCGGACTGCGCGCCGCAGTGCGTCGAGTTCGTCTCCTTGGACCTGGCCCCCGACGACCGCGGCCTGACCATGACGCTGGTGGTCGACGCCGCCGCGTCCGCCGCCATCGCGCTGCCCGGCCCCGACGGCGCCTGGGTCCCCGCCAGCGTCCAGTCGAAGACGCTGGGCCGCGCCCAGCTCCGCCGCCGCGCCGACGGCTTCCTGCTGCTTCGCCTGCCCGAGGGGCGGCACACCGTCGTGCTGCGCGGCCCCGCGCGGGACCAGGTGGCGCTGCGCTTCCCCGTCGTGCCCCGCACCCTGACCTGGTCCGGCGACGGCTGGACGCTCGATGGCTACCGGCCCGACGCGCCCCCGCCGCCGAGCGTGCAGCTGGCCCGGGCCCGGGCGCTGGACGCCCCCACCACCGACGAGGCCGAGGCCCAGACGCTGCCGCCGTGGTTGGAGCTGCGCCGCGAGCTGGACGTCGGCGTGCCGTGGCTGGTGCACAACGAGCTGCGGCGCCTCGGGCCCACGGGCTCGGTCGTCCGCATCAAGGTTCCGCTGCTCCCCGGCGAGTCGGTCACGACGCCGGGCATCTCCGTCGCCGCCGCCGAGGCGGAGGTCACGCTGCAGCCCGGGGAGTCCGTGCGCAGCTGGGACTCGACCCTCGCCGAGGCCGAGTCGCTCGTGCTGACCGCGCCCACGGACCGCGACTGGGCCGAGACCTGGGAGCTGGACTGCTCGCCCATCTTCCGCTGCGCGGCCACCGGGCTGGCGCCGACGCGGCACATGGCCGACGCGCGCTGGAAGCCGCGCTGGCAGCCCTGGCCGGGGGAGTCGGTGTCGCTGTCGTTCACCCGGCCCATCGCCGCCGACGGCGAGACCACGACGGTCGACCGCGCCACGCTGGATGTGCGCCCCGGCCGGCGGGTTCGGGAGTCGACGCTGGTGTTGTCCCTGCGCTCCAGCCAGGGCGGCGAGCAGCGCATCGGCCTGCCGCCGGGCTCAGACCTCGTCAGCTTCCGCCTCGACGACCGCGACGTGCCCGTCCAGCGCGAAGGGGACTCGCTGGGCTACCCCGTCGAGCCCGGGGCCCACACCGTGTCGCTCACGGTGCGCGAGGAGATCACGGCGGGCTTCCGCGAGGTCGCGCCGGCGTTCGGCGTGCCGTCGGCGGCCAACGTGACCGTCACCGTCCGGGTGCCCGAGAACAAGTGGCTGCTGTGGGCCGGTGGCCCCACGTGGGGCGCCGTCGTCACCTGGTGGCAGTACGTCGTGCTCATCGGCCTCATCGCCCTGCTGCTGGGGCGCTACGCCCCGACGCGGCTGCGCACGTGGCAGTGGTTCCTGCTGGGCCTCGGCATGACGCAAGTCGAGGTGGTCGCGCCCATCGTGGTCGTCGGCTGGCTGTGCGCCATGGGCTGGCGCGGGCGCAACAAGGTCGCGACGTGGTGGGGCCACGACCTCCTGCAGCTTGCGCTCGTGGGCGCGACGGTGCTGGCGTTCGGGATGATGTGGTGGGCCGTGTACGAGGGCCTGCTCTACCAGCCCGACATGCAGGTCGAGGGCGCCGGCTCCGGGGCCAACGAGCTGCGGTGGTACGCCGACGCGGCCACCGGGACGCTGCCTCAGCCGTGGCTGATCTGGCTGCCGCTGTGGACCTGGAAGCTGGTGATGTTGCTGTGGGCGCTGTGGCTCGCGGGCCTCGTGTTCCGCGAGGTCGTCGCCGGCTGGGCCGACTTCGTGCACGACGGGCTGTGGAAGATGCCGCCGAAGTCGCCGAAGTCGCCGAAGGCCGCGAAGGCCGCGAAGCCGACCCCCCCGAATCCGCCGGGCGACTCGGGGCCGTCGGGTGGGTCCGGTCCGTCGGGCGAGCCCGGTCCATCGGGGGGCTCAGGCGCCCCGGAGCCCGAGGAGCCCGCGTCCGACGGGTCGGCCGAGGACGCGACTGAGTCGGCGCCGGACCGCAAGTCCACGCCCCTGGGCGGCTGGAAGCCCTTGTCCGAGGGCTGATTCGCAGGCCGGGGAAGCCCGGCGGTTGCCCTCAGCTCTTCGGCTTCATCCCGGGCTTCGGGACCTCTTCGGGCTCGATGCGCCCGAAGCGCACCGAGGCGCCCAGCTCCAGCCGGACCGCGCTGCGCTCGGCGCCGAGGAACGGGACCAACGCGCCGAGGTGGAAGCCAAAGCGCTTGCCGTCGCTCCAGCGCAGGTCGAACGCCGCGCCGAGCCAGTCCAGGGGTGCGTCGTGGCCCAGCTGCGACTGCAGGTCGACGCTGATTGCAAACGGCGTCGCGATGCGGAACTCGCCGCCCAGCCCGATGGCCGCGCCCCCGCGCGGGTCGGCCGGCCCGGTGCCCGCGGCGAAGCTGAAGAGCCCTTGCACGTTGGCGTGCAAGTGGATGTTGGGGTGTGGCGCGAACTGCCCCGAGACGCCCAGGTCGAAGCCCATGGGCGCCGCGTTCTTGAGGATCCCCACCGCGGTCGGCAGCACGACCTTGCCGTTGACTCCGGCCGCCGCCCCCGTCGTCTTCAGGAACTGCCACGACGCGCCGACGTTGGTGAAGCCCATGCCCACCTGGGCCGCCGACAACGGGGTGATCAGGTACTCGTAGCGCACGAACTCCCAGGCCCCGAAGACCTCCACGGAGTCGTTGATCGCGTAGCTGCCGGACAGCCGCGCCCCGGCCGCCAGGGCGCCGTAGAAGTTGGGCAGGTCGACGGTCAGCCCGCCGCCGGCGTCCAGGGCGACTTCGGACCGGCCGCAGGTGCGCCGGCCCTGGCCGAGCCCGCCGATGTTGAAGGACACCGCCGATTGGCCGGTCGCCATGCCGTAGGCGTGGTTGCCGCAGGGGCCGTCGGGGTGGGGGAGGGGCGCCGCGAGCGCCAGCCCAGGAACGAGCAGAGCCAGCAAGCGGATCATCGTGCCACCCCCGATCCCTGGAACCCGCCGCCGTTCCGGTCGAGTACGAAGGGGTTGGTGAACGCGCCGGGGAACCCGCGCGGCGCGACGGTGTTGTAGATGAAGCGCGGGTCGTCGCGGTCGTCGGGCAGCAGCGGGTCCGTCAGCGGCCCCGTCGTCTCGAGGCAGGTCGCGTCGCCCGGGTCTTCTTCGAGTCCGTCGACGTCCTGCCAGTCGATGGTGCCGTCCCGGTTGTTGTCGCCGGTGTCCGGCCAGCCGTCGCAGTCGAGGTCGGCGTTGGGCTCCAGGGGCGCCCCCGCTTCGACCACGATCCAGGCGTCGCCACTGCCCGGGGCCACGTCGGCGATGGGGATGGTGGTCTCCAGGCGCAGCGTGCCCTCGGTCCCAAAGGGGTCCGCCGGGTGGGACAGCTCTTCGGTCCAGGTGTGCGCCACGACGCCGTCGACGATCACCCTCACCTCCGCCACGGGAACCCACGGCGGAGCGGTCACCCGCACGGTCAGCACCGCGTCGGGGGCCGGGTTGAAGGCCGCCAGCGCGGGCCCGCGGACCTCGCCGGCCACGTTCGTCGTCGAGGCTTCGATGACCGGTCCATTGGTGCCCGTCATCCGGCCCTGGCGGATCGAGGCGTTGAACACCTCGGGGTCGAACGCCGCCATCGTCGTCTCCGTGCTGACCAGCGTCTGGGGGATGCCCACCACGTTCTCGGTCAGCGAGTGGCTGTCGCTGTTCGCCGTGCCGGCCCGCAGCAACCCCTGGTTCAGCAGGTAGAACCAGAACGCTCGGTAGTGCTGCCAGTTGCCGTTGTTCGACCCGTTCATGACTTCCGTCGCGTGGAAGTCGTGGTTGGCGAAGTCGGCTTCGGGGGGCCGCGAGGTGAAGAGCCAGGCGAGGCTCCCGTCGTCCTCGTCGGGCAGGTCTTCGTTCCCCTTCATCTCGAGCGCCGACGCCCACCCGAAGTCGCGGCCGAACTGCGAACCGCCGAGGGGGTGGTTGAGCTGGGCGACGCCGATGTCGGGGCTCCATCCGCGCTCCGTCGCGCGGGTGAAGAGCACGCCCGGGTCCACGCCCTCGTCCCAGTAGGCGCCGCGGTAGGGGCCCTCGGGGTCGAACTCGACGGGCCAGACGTTCCAGTGGCCCACGACCTTGGGGGTGGTCTGATCGGGCCGCAGCCGCCGGAGGATGTGGCCGGTGTTCTCCGTGCCGACGAGGAACTGGATGCGGTCGTCTACGCCCATGCGGTCGCGGGACTCCATGTAGTCCCAGGCGGCGTCGTGCTCCGTCGTCGCGAGGACCTGCACCCGGGCGGCGAGGAAGGCGGCGACGCGGTCGTCGTCGGGGATGTTGCTGTCGAAGCTGGCCCCGCCGTGGATGTGGAAGTCGCCACTGAGGGTGCCCGGCGGCTGGAGGTCCAGGGACTCGATGGCGAGCGTCACGGCGACGTCGTCGCCGGCCCCGACGACTACGTCGCGGGCGACGGCCATCGTCGAGAACAGCCCGGCCGTGGCGTACAGGTCGTACGTGCCGGGCAAGAGGGACACTGGCGTCGGGCCGTTGACCAGGATGCGGTTGCAGGCGGGCGAGGCGCCGTGGGGGTGGCCCAGCAGGGGAGCGCACTCCTCGAACCCGTCGAGGAACTTGCCGGTGACGGCGTCGCGGGTGGCGGCGTCCGACGGCTCGACGAAGACGAGCACCCAGTCCGTGGCGGCGTCGACCGTGGCGTCGACGGTCAGCTGCCCCGCGGCGTCCAGCGTGATGGCGCCGAGGTCGGTGTCGGCCGTGGCCGAGAACGCGACCTCCGTGGCCGGCCGGCCGAAGGCGTCGACCCGGGCCACATACTCGGACCCCGCGGGCACGCGGGCAGTGAAGGTCCCGTCGATCTCCGGGAAGACCTGCGTCACCGGGCGTTGCGTCGTGCGGTCGCCGGTGGTGCCCTCGGCCAGCGTCACCGAGGCGCGGGCGACCGCGGCGAGTGAGTCGGTGCCTTCGCCGGGATCGACCCGGCCGGTGATCGTGACGAACTCCTCTTCGAAGAGCTGACGCCGGACCTCCAGCGCGTGGTCGATGGCCACGGAGGCCGACGCCCCGTCGCCAACGGCCCAGAATCGGTCGAACGACATCCAGTCCCGGGGCATCAGCGGCGTCGGACCCCGGCCCGCGGCCGTCACCTCAGCGCTGCCGAACCCGGTCAGGCCCTCGTCTTCGCAGTGGATGGCCGCATAGCTGGCGGCGGGCTCGCTGTGGCCCGAGAACGCCCAGTAGTCGGCGGTCTGCAACGCGTCGCCCAGGGTGCTGAGCCCGAAGGACGGCATCTCGAAGCCCACGCCGACGGTCGGCGCGAAGGGCAGCAGCTCCCGGCCGCCGAAGTACCAGCCGTCGGACAGGAGCATCGACGCCGGGTCGGCCTCGCGGTTGGCGACCTCGGTGCGGACGCGCAGACCCGGCTCACAGGGGCGCAGCTCGTACCGGATGGCGACGGGCATCAGCGGCCGGCCCTCCAGGTGGCCGGTCATCTGCACGGCCACGAAGTCGGCCTCGACGAACGTCTCCTGGGTCAGCAGGACGAAGGCCTCGTCGGGCAGGACGCCGGTGGCGTGCACGATCCCCCGCAGGCTGTCGTTGGCGCCGCCGAGCGTCGCGAAGTCCACGACCCCGCCGCCGGTCGGCTCCAGGTAGTGGGGGTGATCGAGCGCCTCGACGACGATCTCCACCTGGTCGTTGCGCAGGAGGATGTCGCCGGGCGAAGCCAGCGCGTCCAGGCCCCCGGGGCCGGCGTCTCCCGGCTGGAGCACGATCAGCTCCACGGTGCCGGCGTCGCAGCTGAACGCCAGCGCCTCGCACGGCGTGGGCATGACGCACTCGCCTCCGCTGAGGCAGTTGTCCTTGGGGCAGCCGCCGAGGAGCGGCAGCAGGGCGATGAGGGGAAGCCAACGAAGCATCCGCGGACTCTACTCGTTGCTTCGCCCGCGAGCGCGCGAGACCGCGCGACCTCCCGCCCGCCGGGCGCCGAGGGGGACCGCGAGCGGCCCGCAGTCACGCGGCGGCCAGAGGTCGGCCACGGCGAACCCCAGGACGGGCACGACGGCGCGGCGAACCACGGGGTTCCCTCCCGCTCCCGCCTCCGCGGGGAAGCCCGACTCGTCAAGATGCCCATTTCGATCGCAGTCTGTTCGTGTGCGCGGACGTTACAAACGCTTATTGTTTTGCGCAGCTACACAAAGCAATCAAGCAATGCCGAGGAGTGAGCGCTCGTTCAGTCCATGAAACCGTCCTCGGATGGGGGTCCGGCGGAGTCCGTCGTTGGTCCGATCTGTGCGTTTTCCGTTGGTTGATCGTGCTGCCGGTCAACGGTTTCGTGCCTGGGTCGTCAAGACTTTGTCCAGTCCCGTCAGCCCCATGTCAGGGCCTGCAAAGCCTCGGCGAAAAGGCCCTTCACATCGCCGCGGCTTTTCAGGTTGGGCATACAGTGCGGCCCATGGAGACCACGCCTATGCGCCTCGCCGCCGCCGTCACCGTCCTCACCCTCTCCGCCGCCCCGGCCTACGCGCTGGTTGGCGAGCCTGAACAGACCTTCGCCGAGGGCGAGCGCCAGCACCGCTTTGCCCGCGACGTGGTGCAGAACCGCCTCGACCAGACGGTCGCCTGGCAGGACTTCCTCACCCGCCGCGGCGACTGGACGGCGATGTGGGATGAGGCGACGCGCACGCCGGCCCGCTTCTGGGGTGAAGGCTGGGCCGTCGGCGACCTGAGCACCGACGCCGCCGCGTTCGCGGAAGCCTGGACCATCGTCGCCCAGGAGTCGGAGCTTCTCGGCCTGACCCTGGCGGAGCTGACCGAAGGCGTCGTCGACCGGCAGGCTGGCATCACCACGGTGTCGTTCTTCCAGCGTTTCGGCGACCTCGCCGTCGAGCACAGCCGCATCTCCCTGCGCTTCAAGGCCGGCCGCTTCGTCATGGGGCAGTTCGAGTCGATGCCGGGCATCGGCGCCACGATCGACGCCCGCGCCGCCGCCCTCGACGCCGACAAGGCTCGCGCCAACGCGCTCGCCGAGCTGGGCTGGGCGTGGGAGTACGTGACCGAGAAGTCTGCCCCCGAGCTCGTCGTCTACCCGGTCCTGCGCGAGCAGTCGGTCGACTACCGCCTCGCCTGGCGCACCGACCTGCGGGCCAACGACCGCGTGTCCTGGCAGCACTCCTGGATCGACGCCGTCACCGGCGAGCTCATCGCCAGCCGCGAGCAGATCCGCTTCGCCGAGGCCACCGTCGCCGTCGAGCACGACGACCGCTACCCGCAGCAGGGCCTGACCACGTCGCCCTTCGCGCGGGTCTGGACCCGCGTCGACGACTCCATGGACGTCGCCGCCGACCACGACGGCGTCATCGAGTTCGAAGGCGACTCCGCCGAGGTCGTCTACGCCGCTGGCTCCCCGCACTTCCGGGTTCGCACCCACACCGGCGACCTCCACGAGTTCACAGGCACCGTGGAGGCCGGCGGCACCCTCGTCGGCACCCTGACCGAAGGCATGGACGCCACGGACCACCGCCGCGCCCTCGCCCAGATGGACACGCACGTGGCCGCCCACGCCGCCCGCGCCCGCGCCCTCAGCATCAACCCGAACTTCCCCTGGGCCGCGCAGCGCGCCACCGCCTGGGTCAACGACGACCAGATGCAGTGCAACGCGTTCTTCGACGGCTCCATCAACTTCATGGTCCAGGGCGGCGGCTGCAACAACACCGGCCGCGTCGCCGACGTGGTCGCCCACGAGTACGGCCACGGCTTCCACGCCTACTCCATCATCCAGGGCGTCGGCGCGTTCGACGGCGCGCTCTCCGAAGGCGTCAGCGACTACCTGGCGGCGACGATGAGCGGTGACCCCGCCACCGCCCGTGGCTTCTTCACCCAGGGCACCGGGCCCCTGCGCGACATCGCCCAGAACCGGGTCTGGCCCGACGACGTCAGCGAGATCCACCAGACCGGCATCATCATCGCGGGCGCCCTGTGGGACACGCGCACCGCGCTCATCGACGCGCTCGGCACCGAAGCCGGCATCACCCGCGCCGACTTCTTCCTGGGCCAGGTCAACGCCCGCGCCACGGACATCCCCACGGCCTACCCCGAGGTGATGCTGGCCGACGACGACAACGGCAACCTCGCTGACGGCACGCCCAACGGCTGCCTCATCGACGACGCGTTCGGCCTGCACGGGCTCGGCCCGGCGGCGACCGCCTCGGGTCTCTTCACGCTGTCCCACGAGCTGTTCGACGGGCGCCTCGAAGGCGGCGTGGACCTCGACATCGGCCTGGCCGCAGAGCTGACGCGCCCCGAATGCACCGACGGCTCCATCGAGTCCGCGGTGGTCCGCTGGTCCCACGACGGCGACGACTGGACCGAGCTGCCCATGGACGGCGCCGCCGGCGCGTTCGCCGCGGTCGTCCCGGGCGCCGCCGACGGCACGATCATCCGCTACGTCATCGACGTGTTCGACGCCGCGGGCAACGCCGCCGGCACCCTCCCCAACGGCTCGTTCTCGGACCCCTGGTACGAGGTCTTCGTGGGCTCGCCGGTGGTGGTCTTCGAGGCGACGTTCGAGGAAGACGACGGCGGGTTCCGCAGCGAGCTGATCGTCGGCGACGCGAACACCGAAGGCGCCAACGACTGGCAGTGGGGCACGCCCGGCGGCCAGGCCGGCGACCCGACGGCCGCGTGGTCCGGCGACAACATCTGGGGCAACGACCTGTCCCCGCTGGAGAACTGGAACGGCGCCTACCAGCCCAACATCCACAACGTGCTCAGCTCGCCCATCGTGACCCTGCCCGACGACTTCGGCCGCACCTACGTGCAGTTCCGCCGCTGGCTCAACGTCGAAGACGGCTACTGGGACAGCGCCTGGATCGAGGTCAACGGGGCCACGATCTGGAACCAGCACGCCTCGACCGACGAGAACGAAGCCAGCAAGCACCACCAGGACACCCACTGGGCTCTGCGCACCTACGACGTCACCGACCTCGTCGCCGGCGACGGCACCGTCAGCATCAGCTGGCACCTGCGAACCGACGGCGGCCTGCAGCTGGGCGGCTGGAACCTGGACGACGTCCGGGTCCTGACCTTCCCCGGCGACGGGCTCGGCCCCGACGGCGAAGTCCCGGGCCTCGGGGGCGACGGCTGCGAAGCCGGCTGCTCCGCCAGCGGGTCCCGCGGCTTCGGTCTACTGGGCCTGCTCGGCCTCGTCGGCCTGGTGGTCCGCCGCCGGCGCTGAGGCTCAGGCGGCTCGCCGGGCGGCCACCCGCTCGGCGATCGCCTGCCACGGCAGGAAGATGCCCATCGTGACCAGCAGGATGGGGTTGGGCAGGTTCATCAGGATGTGCAGGCCGACGACGAAGCCGACGCCGAAGCTCAGCCAGATGGCGCGCAACCACTTGTTCTCGAAGAACACGATCAAGACGAACAGCGCCTGGGTCACGACCGCGCCGAGCGCCGCGGCCTGGTAGCGCCAGGGCTCCGCGGCGACCCACATCGCCAGCGCGTTGGGGTCCGGGCTGGGCACCGACCAATGCTGGGCGAGGATGTTGTTCCGCAGGTTGGCGGAGAAGATCCACTCCAGGCCGGACTTCGTCAGCTTGTTGTAGGTGGCGAAGAACAGCATCAGCGCGAAGCTGAGCTGGCAAAGCTTCACCGGCCAGGTGTGGTGCGGGGACAGCCCGCTTCCATCGCGGCCCCGCCGCCAGGCATCCACAAACCAGGCGGCGCCGCTCGGCACCAGGGGCAGGATGAGCAAGCACATCCCCACCACGTTGCCGCCGTGGTTGATCTTCCCCCAGCAGTTGGGGATCACCAGCAGGTACAGGCCCAGCAACGCCATGGAGGCCGTCGCGAGTCGGGTGAACACGCCCAGCAGGCTCGCCGAAGTCGCCACCAGGCAGGCCACCCAGACCGCCTGGATCTGCCCCAGGGTCGGAGGCCCCAGCCGGGCCCACTGGACGATCTTGCGCGGCATCCACAGCTCGTCGGGGAGCCAGGCGACCGCGGCCAGGGTCGTCGAGGGATCGAACGGCGACCGCTGCAGCAGGAACAGGAGCATCGCCAGCGACACGCAGATGCGGGTGCCCGCGAGGTTTCGGGGCGAGGTGGGGTGGAACCAGAAGGTGTCCCAGGCGCGGAACGGCAACCGCACGAGGTCGCCGGGGCTCATGGGTCGCCTCGACCGTCGGGCGGCAGCACTTCCAACAACCCCTTGCGCCCGATGCGGCTCACCGTCTCGGGGTGCGGCCAGTGGGCCTTGTAGCGGACCCGGTAGACGATGATCTTCTCGAAGGACTCGGCCTCGCCGTGGTGCGCCCGGACCCGGTCGTTGAAGTCGTACAGCGCCTCCCCGACGGCCTCCAAGAGCGCGTCGTCGTTGCGCCGCTTCGCGAGCTTCCGCCACTTCAGCAGGATCGACGGCCCCAGCGGCGCCTTGAGGTGCTCGACCCGGTCGCCGCCGGGCAGCACGCCGTCGATCTCGTAGCGGCTGAAGATGTAGGGGGTCTTCGCGCGGACCCCGCTGTACATGGAGAACGTCGAGAACGGATACAGCTCGCGGTGCTTGATGCCGGTGTGGGCATACACGGCGAGGAACGCGCAGATGAACAGGCTCGCCGCGATCTTGCTCCGCATGGGGGCACCCTACCGGAGCCGACCCAGGAGGCTCGGGGGGCTCGCCTACTTGAACCCGAGCGTCTCGGTGCCGTCCCAGTCCGCCGCCGGCGGCTGCCCCATGAGGCCTCGAGCGCGCTCGACGAACCGGGCGGCGGGGCGATCCTCGGGGCACGCGGCAACGCACTCCTCGAAGGCCCGCGCCGCGTCGGCGAAGCGGCGGCCGTAGAACAGCTCGGTCGCTTCGGCGAACAGCTCCTGCTGCGCCAGTTTGCGGTCCCGGGCCCCGGGGGCTTCGGCCGCGAGCACCTCGAACAGCGTCGTGGACTCTCGCCGCCCCTTGACCCGAACCCGACCGAGCTGGCGCACCGGCGTGTCGGCCAGGCGGACGAGCTGGCTGCGGGTGTCCCCGCTGATGAGCACCTGGACCCCGAAGTACTTCGTCAGGCTCTCCAGGCGCGCCGCCAGGTTCACGGCGTCGCCGATGACCGTCGTGTCCATGCGCCCGCTGGAGCCCACCGTGCCCAGCATCAGCGGCCCGGTGTGCACGCCGACGCCCATCTTCGCGTCGAACGCGACCTCCGAGGCCCGGTTGAAGCGCCGCAGCGCGGCGTGCAGCTCGATGGCGGCGCCCACGGCCTGGTCGCCGCCGGCGGGGAACAGCGCCATGACGGCGTCGCCCACGAACTTGTCGATGAAGCCCTGGTGCTGGTCGATGACCGGCGAGACGTAGCCCAGGTAGCCGTTGAGCCACCCGAAGTTCTCTTCGACCGTCATCGACTCCGACAAGGATGTGAAGTCCCGCAGATCGCTGAACAGCACGCTGATGGAGCGCTGGACCGCGTCGCCGATCTGGACGTCTTCGATGGACGTGCGGCCGATGTGCTCCAGGAACTGCGACGGCACGAACCGCGCGAACGACTCGGCCTGGCGGCGCTGGCGGGCGAACAGCCGCGCGTTCTCGATCGAGATCGCGGCCTGGGTGCCCAGAATCGTCAGCAACGCCGCCCGCTCGGGCGTGAACACCGCCGTCGAGAGGCTGTTGGCGAGGTAGAGCACGCCGAGGCTGCGCCGCTGGTGCACAACGGGCATGCAGAGCACGGACTTCAGCCCCGCCCGACGCACCGCGGGATCGACGGAGAACCGGCGGTCCTGGCTGGCGTCGTCGAGCACCACGGTCTCGCCGGTCCGGTTCACGTAGGCGATGAGGGAGGTGGGGATGTCGCCGTGCTGGCTCAGGGGCTCGCTGTCGAGGACCTGCACCTCGGTGCCCGTGCCGATCGCCTCGACGAACAGCTCGCCCTCGCGCTCCAGCAGCAACACACCCAGCTCGGCGCCGGCGTTCTTGACCAGGATGTCGAGCATGCGCTCCAGCAGCCGGGACAGCTCGATCTCCTGGGACATCGCCTGGAACGCGGCCACGACCGTCGCCACGTCCCGGTCCCGGTGGCGCAGCTCGCCCTGGCCTCCGGCCTCGCCGAGCTCCCGGGGGAACTCCTGCTCCAGGGCCGCGGACTTCGCGGTCGCCCCCCACAGCGTGTAGCGGGTGTGGGCCAGGGTCAGGTAGCCCCGGGCGAACGCCGCGTCGCCCAGCGACAGGTGGAAGCGGGCTGCGCGCTCGGCCGCGAGGGCCTCGATGTGGGGATGGCCGGCGGCGTGGGCGGCGTCGATGGCTTGGTCGTACAGGGCCGTCGCCTCGTCGCCCCGCCCGTCGATCCGGGCCGACTCCGCTGCCGCGAGCCGATGCATCTGCTCGAAGTTCATGGGCGCGTGCTCGGCCCAGACCGCCAGGTTCGCGAGGTGGGCGTTCAGCGTCTCGCGGTGCTCGCTTCGCTCCGCTTCCGAGAGGCCGTCCCACCCGCCGGCGATGGCCAGGCATTGGAACAAGGCCCACTCGGCGTTGACGATCTGGCCGAAGAGGATCGCCGCCATGTCGCCTTCGGCCTTGGCCGTCGCGATGACCGGCAAGGCCTCGCCGGGGCGGTTCCAGTAGACGAACAGCTGGGTCCGGGCGTTGTAGTAGTGCTGCCGCGACAGGGCGAGGCCGGAGTCGTGCATGTACTGGACGTAGGTCGCCTCGCTGAGCTCGGCCGAGTCGTTCCAGGGCCCGCCGTCGAACTGGCCCCCGCCGGGGATCTCGCCCCGGAGGCTTCGGACGAGCTGGCGGTAGGCCACCGTCGCCTGCATGGACTCGCCCTCCATGAGCAGGGCGTACCGCTCCAGGAGCACGGCGAACTCGTCCAGGCGCATGCCCGAGATGCGGGCGGCCACGGGCACGAAGAACGCGTTGTAGCCGGCGGCCACGGGGATCCCGACCCGCAGCGCGTTGTCGACTCCCTCCTTGAGCACGTCGACGCACTCCTGAGCCGGGATGCGCCAGTGGCCGACCATCGCGGCGTACCACATGGCCGTGCGCGCCATGGTTCCCTGGTCGTAGCGCCGGGACAGCTCCAGGCCCACGCGGGCGACGACCTCACCGTCCTCGTAGCGACCCATGGCCGACGCGATCGTCATGCCGTAGGTCGCCCAGGCCGACGCCGAGCCACTGCAGTTGCCGTTCTTGAGCGACGCCGAGGCGATGTACAGCGTCCCGATCTGGATCAGCATCGGGTTGAAGAAGTAGCCGACCATGATCACTTCTTCGATCAGGTCCATGGCCGCGATGTGCAGCGCGTCGGTGGCCTCGGGCAGATCGACCAGGTCCCGCAGATCCGCGACCGCCTCCAGCTCGCCGGCCACGCGCACCGACAGCTCGCCCATCAGCGCACCGATGCGTTCGTTGTCTTCGTGCCAAGGCACCTCGATGTCGACGATGGCGAGGCCCGCGATCGCCGCTCGCAGCCCGTCGTCGTAGCGGTTCTGGTGCCGGAACATCACCGCCTTCTGGTTGTGCACCAGGACCTGGATGATCGGGTCGGGCACGTGGGCCAGCACCTCGTCGAAGAGGCGGTCGGCGTCGTCGTGGTGCCCCAGCAGGTAGCGGCAGTCCGCCCGCAGTCGGGTCAGGTCCCGCATCAGCTCGTACTGGTCGTCCCAGCGGGCGCCGCCGAGCAGGTCCAGGGCGGTCGCCGCGTAGCGGTCGGCGGCGTCGTAGGCCGTGGCGCTGCGGGCCTTGAGGCCGGCCATGAGGTTGAGGGCGGCCACCTCCAGGCGCTCGTCGGCGGTCAGCTCGTCGCCGGCGGAGTTGAGGTGGTCGACGATGTCGAAGACCCGCTCTTCCAGTTCGTGGTCGGCCACGCTGCCGCGCAGCAGCCAGCCGATCTCGTGGTGCATGCGCGGGCGGTCGGCGTCGCGGGAGAGCAGGTACGCGCCCTGCTGCACCCGGTCGTGCAGGAAGCGGTACTCGTCGGCGAGGTCCTTTATGTAGGACGGCACGTCGAGCACCGTGCGCTCGCCTTCGTCCTCGTGGCGGGCGCTGCCCAGCATGGGCACCAGCATCCCGGCCTCCACCGCCGCCCACAGGGCCTGGGCCGTCCCGGCCCGGTTGCCGCGGGTGACCGTGGCCAGGGCCCCCAGTTCGAACGACGTGCCGATGCACGCGGCGAAGCGCAGCAGGTTCTGCGTCTCGTCGGGGAGCTCACGCAGCTTGCGCACCATCAGGTCGACGACGTTGTCCGTGCTCTCCAGCCGCCCGATCCCCGATGCGTTCCAGGACCACTGCCCCGACTCGGCGTCGCGCCAGACCAGGCCCTCGTTGTGCACCGTCTCGAAGAACTGGATCAGGAAGAACGGATTGCCCTGCGTCTTGTTGGTCAGGAGCGCCGCGAGCGGAGACACGAGGTGCGTCTCGGTCCGCAGGGTGTCGGCGACGAGCTCCGTGATGTCCTCTTCGCTCAGGGGCGCGAGCACGACGTTGTTCACGGCGCCGCCGGCCTTGTCCACCTCCGCCAGGGCGAGCATGAGGGGGTGGGCGGGGTTCACTTCGTTGTCGCGGTAGGCCCCCACCAGCAGGAGCTGCATCGGGTCGGGGTCGGTCATCAGGGTTCGCAGCAGCTTCAACGACGCCTGGTCGGCCCACTGCAGATCGTCCAGGAACACCACCAACGGGCGCTCGGCGGCGAAGACGGACACGAAGTGCTTGAACAGGGCGGTGAAGCGCGACTCGGCTTCGAGGGGATCGACCACCGGCACGGGGGGCTGGGGTCCGAGGACGAGCTCGAGCTCCGGGATCACGTCGACGAGGACCTGGGCCGCGTCGCCCACGGCGGCGAGGATGCGCGTGCGCCACCAGGCGACGTCGTCGGTGCTCTGGGTGAGCAGCTGCAGGATCAGCTCTCGGAACGCGGAGCCGAACGCGAGGTACGGGATGCCCCGCCGGAACTGCTCGAACTTGCCGGACACGAAGTGGCCCCGGCGTTCCACGATGGGCTTGTGCACCTCCTGCACGAGGGCCGACTTGCCGATGCCCGAGTAGCCCGACACCAGCAGCAGCTCCCGGCGGCCCGCGGCGACGCGGTCGAACGCGGCCAGCACGACGGCCATCTCGGCTTCGCGGCCGTAGAGCTTCTCGGGGACCGCGAACCGGGCCGAGGCGTCCTGGGCGCCGAGCTCAAAGGGCGTGATGGCGTCGTCTTCGTCGAGCGTGCGCTCGCACGTGCGCAGGTCCGCGAGCACGCCCGCGGCACTCTGGTAGCGATCCTCGGCGTTCTTGGAGAGCAGCCGCAGGGCGATGGCGGAGACGGGCTCGGGCTCGGGCACGGACGCCAGGCGCTTGTGGGGAGCCGTGGGCGGGGTCGCGATGTGAGCGTGGACGAGTCCGAGGGGGTCGAGGCCCGAGAACGGCGGGGCGCCGGTCAGGGCGGCGTACAGCGTGGCGCCGAGCGAGTAGAAGTCGCTGCGGTAGTCGACGCCGCGGTTCATGCGCCCGGTCTGCTCGGGGGAGATGTACTGCAGGTCGCCTTCGAGCACGCCGGGGTGAACGATCTGCAGCGTCTCGCGGGGGAGGCGGCTCGCGATGGCGTGGCTGCAGAGGTGCACGCTGCCGGCGGCGACGTCGACGAGCAGGTTGTCGGGGTTGATGTCCTTGACGAGCACGCGCTGGGAGTGGAGCTCGTGCAGCAGTCGGGCGGCCGCCACGCCGATCCACAGAACGGTGGGGAGGGGCAGGGGGCCCGCGGCGATGAGGCTCTCCAAGGGGACGCCCCCGGGATCGTCGAACTCCAGGCCCTGGGAGCCGCGCTGGCCTGGCAGGTCCACGTCGACCAGGCGCACGTCGCGGCCGAGCAGCTCGAGCAGCTCCTGCTCGTGGTGGACCTTGGCGACGTGCAGCGGGTTGCCCGGCACCCGCGGCGTGGCGCGCAGCACGGCGCGCCCGGCGTCAGCAAGGCGTTCCACGCGGCTGTACGTAGAGCGATACAGCAAGGTGCTGTCGGCGATTTCCATGGTCGTCTCCCTGCGCGCCCCCTCCTCATCCCAAAAAGGCGCGTACCCCGAACAACCATCCAACCACGAAGCGAAGGTCAGCGCAGCCTGGCTCCTCTCCTAAAGGATGGGGGGCGGCGGGCAGGGCGGCCGAGGCCGGTGTGGGTTCGGCGATGTGGGGTCTGCGTGGGATCGGCCCGGGCCCTGGCGCGCCTACGGTTGCCGTGCCACCCCGGAGGTCCCATGCACCGTGTCTTTGCCTTGTCCCTGCTCGCCGCCACCGCCAGCGCGGCGCCGTCCATCGCGCGCGTCGAGCTCGTGCCCCGGGGGCCCTCGGACGCCCGATCCGTCGTCTTGATCTCCGTGCCCGCCGGGGAGGAGGCGACCGACGATGTGTCGCTGCACCTCGAGCCGCTGGGGGACCGCCCCGACCTGGTGGCGCCGGGGTCCGCGGTGCGGTCGGTGGCGGCGCGGTGGGACGGGCCGGCGGTGGAAGGGACGGTGGAGATCGATTCCGTCGTCGACGGGGAGCCTGCCGGCTGCACCGTGGAGGTGCCAACCGAGGGCGCCGAGACCTGCTGGTTCCCGGCGGGCTCGTCGGCGGCCGGTCTGCGCGTCCGGGGCTGCGGCGGGGACTCGCTGCGGCTCACGCGGCGGCACGAGGCCGGCGACTGGGACCCATCGGTCGTGGACTCGGTGTCGGTCGATGGCCCGCCGGCGACCCGGCGCTGGACGAAGCCGCGGCTGGTCGCGGACCTCAACGGGGTCCGCGCGGACGACCGCCTCGTCGCCACCGCGACGGCCGGGGCCGCGAGCCACCGCCAGCTCGTGTCGCTCAGTCCGACGTCCGGCGCAATCGTGAGGTCGCGGGTCTCGTCGGTGGCCGGCGGCGCCGGCGTCGTCGTCGACACACTGGTCGAGCCCGGCGCCGGTGCGCTGTGGTGGGGCGCGGCGACCGCGGGGCAGCCGCTGGGCGCCCTGTCGCGGGCGACGCCCCGGTGTGGACCGTGGACAGCGCGGTGCTCGGGGACGCGGGGCTGGTGGACGAGGTCTCGCGAACCGCCGCGCCAGGGGCGGCCTGGCGCCGCACCCACCCCACCGGCCTGCGCCTCGGCATCAGCAAGGGGTGGGAGTAGAGCGCCTCCGTCAGGGCGCCTTGTCCCACCCGGCGTCGGACTCGCAGACCAGGCGGGCCTTCTTGGCGTGGGACTTCAGGTAGCTCCGCAGCTTGGCCTCGGTGTCCGACTGGCCGTCGACGAAGACGTAGACCTGCAGCTCGTCGAGCCCGTATCGGTGGCCGCGGTGCGAGAGCGAGCCGGCGCCGTGGGCGACGAGCCCATCCTCGACCGCGTCGAGGCGGTCCTTGATCTCGACTGTGGGCATCCCGTTGTCCTGACCGCGGTAGGTCAGGTAAGCGGTGCACAGCATGTCGTGCGTCGGGGCCTCCCACCGCTTGAGGCCCTGGTCCAGCACGTAGAGCAGCGGCTTGCCCGTCCTGTCGTCCGCCCCCTGGCCCAGCAGCCAGGTGGCCGTGCCCGGCGGCCAGGCGGTGGGCAGCTGGGCGACCCGCTCGGTGAGCTGGACCAGGGTCCACCCCGCGGGGGCCGGCTCCGCGGTCCACTCCACGCTCCCGATCCAGCTCTCGACGGCGGCCTCACCGATGGCGGAGTCCAGGGCCAAGAACGAGAGGAAGCCGGCTTGATCGTGCGGCAGTTGGGTCACGGCGGGGTGGTGCACCACCACGTCGATCCGGCGCCGGCCCGGGTCTTCGGTGGCCGTGATGCGCAGCCGCCCGAAGTCGAACCCATCGGCCACGCCTTGCAGCTGGACTCGCATGCCGAGCAGGGTTTCCCGGGGGGCCGGCTGGCGGGTGGCGTGGAACTCGAAGGTGGGGTCGTCCGGGGGGGCGGAGCGGGCCCACAGCTCGGTGAGCAGCCGCAGCGACGCGTTGCCTTCGGGGATCAGCGCCAAGCCGTGGGTCGCCCGCCGCCCCGCCCCGAACTCCCACCCCAGGTCGGGCGAGATCCGGGCGACCTGGCGCGACAGGTCGTCGATGAGCTTCGGGGGCATCTCCTTGCCCACGGCGGCGACGTAGGCCGGCTGCGCCGTGGCCCACCAGGCCCAGAAGCCGGCGATGGCCTTGTCGTTCTCGGCGGTTCGCGGCCCGGCGGCGGCCGGCGTGGCGAGCAGGACGGCGAGCAGCAGCACAAGCGATCGAGTGTTCATGACCCCTCCCACGCGCAGCCTAGCGAGTCGAGCCCCCTTCGGCCTTGGCGACCGACCCGGCCGACGGGCGGCCCACCGGCTATCCTCTCGCCCGATGGCCCGCGTCCTCCTCGTTCAGCCCCCGCCCGCGACCCGCAACAAGGGCGGCAGCCTCGCCGAACCCATCGGCCTGGAGTACGTCGCCGGCAGCCTCCTGGCCGCGGGGCACGAGGCCGAGATCCTCGACGCCTGGGTCGATCAGGCCTCGCTCGAGGACATCGTCGGCCGGGTCCGCAGCTGGAAGCCCGACGTCGTCGGCATCACGGCCACCTCGGTCCTCATGCCCAACGCCTGGGAAGTGGCCCGCGCGGTCAAGAAGCTCGACCCCTCCATCCCCATCGTCTGCGGTGGCGCCCACGCCATCTACGAGCCGAAGTGGACCCTGGTCGAGGACTGCATCGACGTGGCCATCGTCGGCGAGGGCGAGGACGCGATCCTCGAGCTGCTGGACGTCTGGAACGGCACCGGCAGCCTCCACGACGTCGCCGGCATCGCCTACCGGACCGACGACGGCGAGGTCGTGATCACGAAGGGGCGCGAGTACACGAAGCACCTCGACCGCCTCGCGTTCCCCGTCCGCAACGACCGGCACATGCACGGCTACACGCTGTACGAAGTCGTCGGCAAGCGCGGCTGCCCGTTCCGCTGCAGCTTCTGCGGGGCGTCGGCCGACCACCGCAAGGTCCGCTTCCGCACGCCCGAGAACGTGATGGAGGAGGTGGCCGAGCTGTTCGGTCGCTACGGCAAGAAGAAGCTCTACTTCAACGACGACGTGTTCACCATCGACAAGCAGTGGGCCCACGACTTCTGCGATCTGCTGCTGCGCCGCGACCTGAACATCGAGTGGGAGTGCCAGACCCGCGTCGACCTGGTCGACCCCGCCCTCCTCGCGAAGATGAAGGCGGCGGGCTGCGAGTCGGTCGTGTTCGGCATCGACGCGGGCAACCAGAAGAACTTCGACCTCCTGCGCAAGGCCATCACCGTCGAGCAGGCCTACGTGTCCGTGCGCCACGCCAAAGAGGCGGGCATGGCCGTCTGGTGCAACTTCATCATGGGCTACCCGTGGGAGACGAAGCGGGACCTGTCGGACACCATCGACCTCGCCCGCGGCCTCGACCCCCACTTTGCGCGCTTCTTCATCGCCACCCCCTACCCCGGCTCCCCGCTGTACAAGCAGGCCCGCGAGGACGACGCGATCCTCAGCTACGACCTGCGCCGCTACAGCCAGGACTCAGGCGAGTCGATCCTGCGGCTGGACCACGTCACGAACGAAGAGCTGAGCCAGTTCGTCTACCGGGCGAACATGCTCTTCTATCTGCGCCCGCAGGCGTTCATGAAGGCGATGATGGGCTACCGCCGCCAGGGCCGCTGGAAGGCTCTGGCCCGAGCGCTGCCGGCGTTCGCCGAGTACGTCGGCCGCGTCAACGACAAGACCACCGGCCCCATCAAGAGCGGCGCGATCCCGGGCAACCTGCCGGGCGAGCGCAAGGCGCGGTCGGCCGTCTGACGTGAGCGCCTCGCAAGCCGGGTCTGCGGCACCTGGCGTCCCTCAGCTTCCCGTCGTGTTCGACCGGTTCCCGGTGCCCCCGGTGGCGGACTTCGCCGAGCGTCTGGGGGTCTCCCCCGAGGCGGTTCAGCTGACTCGGGACGCCGAGCTCATCGACCTGCACGTCGACACCTTCATCCCCCCGCGGTTGTGGGGCTACGACCCCCTGAAGCGCCACCGCGGCGCGTTGCTGGGGCGGTGGTGGTTCGGGCACCTGGACGTGCCGCGCATGTTCGAGGGTGGGCTCGACGGCGCCATGTGGTCGATCACCACGAACCCGTTTCGGTCGCCGAAGAAGCGCCTGGCCCAGTTCCACAAGAACCTCACGCGCTTCCGCAAGCTGGTCCACGACAGCGGGGGCGCGCTGGAGCTGGTGCGCAACCACGCCGAGTACCTGGCCGCGCGAGGCCGGGGCGCCCACGCCGTGCTGCTGTCGGTGCAGGGGGGCAACGCCTTTGAGGCCGAGCCGGCCGGCGTCGGCTGCGTGCCCGACGACCTGCTCGTCCGCGCGACCGTCGTGCACCTGACGAACTCGGCGTTCGGGGCGACGAACTCACCGGCCCACGCGTTCGTGCGCAACAAAGGGCTGACGGAAGCGGGCGCGGCGTTCGTGCGCAGCTGCAACGACCACCGCGTGATCGTCGACCTGGCCCACATCCACGAGGTCGCGTTCTGGGAGGCGGTGGCCGTGCACGACGGCTCGCAGCCGCTCATGGCGACCCACGCGGGCGTCGACGGGGTGAAGGTCTACTGGCGGAACCTCGACGACCGGCAGCTGGGGGCCATCGCGGAGACGGAGGGAACCGTGGGCATCATCTTCTCGGAGCCGTTCTTGATGGTGCCGGGGGGCCCGCGTGATGCCGGGATGATCGTCGAACACATGGCCCACATCGTCGACGTCGTGGGCGACGACTACGCGTCGGTGGGCAGCGACTACGACGGCATGATCCGTCCGCCCTGGGACCTGGCCAGCGGCGAGGCGTACGCGCGGCTGGTGCAGAAGATGATGGACCGGGGCTGGGACGAGGTCCGCATCCGCAAGATCCTGGGGGGCAACGCGCTGCGCTGCCTGGAGGCCATCCGGCCCGGGCCCCGGCCCCAGCTGGCCGCCGGAGGCGACGGTGGGCCCGCGTGAGATCGGGCGGCGGCTGACCGACCGGCCGTGGCCCATCACCCTGGCCGTCTTCGTGCCGTGGGTGCTCTACATGAGCGTGGTGCAGGCGGCGGGCCTGGACCGGGGGCTCATCCACCGGGGCATCGTCGAGTACTGGGTCCACGGCATCCAGCCCGACTGGGCGTGGGTGCCGTATATCCACCCGCCGGGCTACTCGGGCTTCATGAACGCGATGGCGTGGCTGGCCGAAGCCACGGGCGTGGACCCCAACCTGCTGGTGCTGCACCAGGGCTTCGCGCTGCGGGCCGCGACCCTCTGCGTGGCGGTGTTCGCGGCTGAGCGCTGGCTGGGGTCCCGGTGGGCCCTGGTGGTGGGCGCGTGCCTGGCCCTGTCGCCCAACGGCATCCGCCCCTTCGAGCACTACCCCCTGTCCGCGTTCCTGGGGGCGCTGGCGTTCATCGCCATCGTGGAGCTGCGCCGCCGGGCCGACCGCGACTCGCTGCTGGTGGCGGTCCTGGCCGTGTTCGTGGCCGTGGAGATCCACCTGTCCAACTGGTTCGTGGTGGGCGGGATGATGGCGGCGATGTTCGTCTTCGTGGCCGAGCGCCGACGCATGGCGGTCGGGGCGAGCCTCGCGATGATCGGCGCGTTCTTCGTGACGACGTACCCGGGGCTGTTCCGGGTTCTGTCGCTGGGGGCGGGCAACGACGACGTCGGCGACATGGCGCCTGGCGGCGTGACGTTCGAGTGGATCAACCCGGTCCTGTTGCTGGGGCTGGCGGCGTGGTTCGTGCCCAAGCTGGCGCGGCGGTCCATCGATGGCTTCTTGCTGGCCATGGGGTGCGTGCTGTTCTCGGCGGTGACGGTGGTGCTGCAGCACACCCAGGTCGCCGACGGTCAGCCGTACCCGTACGGGTTGCACTACTACGAACTGATCGAGGTCCCGGCGGTGCTGGCGGCGGCGTTTGCGCTGGCGGCGCTGTGGCGGGGGGCCGGGCGCGGCGCCCGCGTGGCGGTGGGGATGGCGACGGCGGGGCTGGTGCTGTCCCAGGGATACTGGTTCTTCGAGGGCCAGACCTGGATCTGGATGGCGCCGTATTGGTTCTGGGCGACGCTGTGGCCCTTTGGCTGAGCGGGCCTATTCGACGGACAGCAGCTCCAGTTCGATGAGCTCGCCGCCCCGCTCCAGCTCCGCCACGTCGCCTTCTTCGCGGCCCAGGAGGGCGCGCACGATGGGCGAGCGCGGCGACAGCACCGTGACGTCGTCGACGATCTCGCCGCTGCCGCCGGGCAGGACGAGGTAGCGACGCCGGGTGCCGTCGTCGACTTCGATGCGGGCGCCGGCGGTGACGGTGGAGCGGGGGCTGATGGGGACCTCGGCGAGGCGGGCGAGGGCGGCTTCGATGTCGGCGAGGCGGCTCGCCAGGCCCGCCGCGAGGTAGCCCTGGGACGTGACGGCGCCGCGCTCGCCGCGGTTGGCGGGGCGGTGGGAGCCGTCGACGCGCGTGCCCGAGCGGGCGGCGGCGACGGTGCTGCGCAGGCTGGCGGCGCGGTCGGCCAGCAGCGCCGCGAACGCCTCGATCTGCTCGGGCTTGGTCACTCTCCCGCCCCGCCCCGCGCCCACGGGCCCGGGGTGCGCCGGGAGAGGGGCCCGCCCCGGAGGTTCCCGGCGGCCGGCCGGTGCTGGTGCTTCTGATGTCCCTTCGCCACGACGCCCTCCGGTCGCGGCATCATGCCGGCGTGCCGACCCGCTGGCTTCTGCTGACCTTCTTCGCGCCCCGGCCGCCGGCCGAGCGAGGGGAGGAGGAGTGAGCGGCATCTACCGGTCGGCTGAGGCCCGAGCCATCGCGTTGGGGCGTTACGAGAAGCGGCTGGAGGCGGTCGAGGACCGGGTGGCCTCGACGATGGTCGAGACGGCGCCCCTGTGGACCCACGTGCTGTTGGCCGGGGACGAGCAGCTTCCTTCGCTGCTGTTGATCCCGGGGTCAGGGGGCTGCGCGCTCGACTTCGTGGACGCCCTGCTGCCGCTGGCCGAGCACTTTCGCTGCGCGTTCGTGGACGTGCCCGGCGAGCCCGGGCGCAGCACTGAGGTGCGGCTGGGGAAGGGCGAGGCGGCAGCTCAGTGGCTGGCGTCGCTGGTCGGGGGACTGGGCTGGGCCCGGCCGGCGGTGCTGGCGATGTCGGGAGGGGCGCTGCCCGTGCTGCGCTCGCCCGGGCTGTTCGGCCGCGCCGTGCTGCTGGTGCCCGAGGGCCTGAGCCGAGCGAGCTTCCCGCAGCGTCTGCGGGACCTCGTGTGGCCGGGCGTCCGCCACCGGGTCTGGCCCACCGAGAACAGCCGCCGGGCGCTGGGGGCGGCGGCGTGCGAGCCCGAGGACCCGGCGTTCGCGGCGGTCTGCGACCAGATGGACCGGGCGCTGCGGGATCGAGTGCCCGCGCTTCCGCCGGCGCCGCCGCTGCCCGACGAGGCGCTCGCGGCCTTCACCACGGCCGCGTTGGTGGTGGCGGCGACGGGGGACCGGATCTTCCCCGGGCCCGCCTTGGCCCAACGCGCGCGCCGGCTGCCCGCCGCCCGCGTGGAGCAGGTGGACGGCGGGCACGTCTCGGCGGGGCTGTTCGCGCCGGGGGCGCGGAGTTCCTACGCAGAGTTCCTGTTGGGCTGAGGCCGGTTCAGCGTCGGCGGCGGAAGCCGAGCAGCCCGAGCAACACCAGGGCGCCCGTGGGGGCTCCGCCGGCGACCGAACTCTCGCAATCGCAGCCGTCGCCACCGCCGACGGAGTCGTCGTCGTCGTCGGCCGCATCGTCGTCGTCGCTGGCGTCGTCGTCGTCGCTGGCGTCGTCGTCGTCGCCGGGCTCGACCTCTTCCACCACCGCCCACGAGAAGCCGCTCACCTCGAACTTGGCGTAGCCCGCTTCTTCGTTGGTGCCCAGCAGGTCCCAGTTGGCCTCGCCGGTGTCGGCGTCCTCGGACCACCAGACCTGCGGCTCCTTCTCTGTCTCGGGGTCGAAGAAGATGGCGATGTCCACGGGCTCCAGGAACTCGATGCCGTGGGGCTCGAACACCCAGACCTGGTCTTCGTACGGCGGGAAGCCCTCGGGCAGGTCGAGGTTTGCCTCGTCGGCGTCGAGCAGGGTCAGCGTGATCTCGGTGTCCTCGAGGACCGCGTCCTGGGGGAAGACGAACCAGACGAACGGCGTGTTGAAGGTGCCGCCGTCGGGCGTGACGATGAAGCTCCAGGAGTTCGGGTCCCCGGCGCTGTCGTCGTCGTCGCCGGTGGCCGAGTCGTCGTCGTCGCCGACCGCGTCGTCGTCGTCGTCGCCAACCGCGTCGTCGTCGTCGCCGGTGGCCGAGTCGTCGTCGTCGCCAACCACATCGTCGTCGTCGCCGGTGGCCGAGTCGTCGTCGTCGCCAACCACGTCGTCGTCGTCGCCG
>Ga0055584_100000568_pt1 | contig 35093 bp, 31 predicted proteins | sample OSDHelmetaG_FD_58716 | JGI IMG/M metagenome (GOLD analysis project Ga0055584, IMG submission 58716) | Pelagic marine sediment microbial communities from the LTER site Helgoland, North Sea, for post-phytoplankton bloom and carbon turnover... | ecosystem: Environmental > Aquatic > Marine >...
CGTTCATGCCTTCCTTGTTACCTGTGATGTACAATTTTAATTCTTAGAAATGGGATTCTCATAAATTGAATCACAATAGTTTAAATCACTTCTTAGAATTAAAAACAATGATTTACAACAAACCTATTTCGCACATTATCAGCTTTGTCATAGTATTATTTCTTTCTGCCTTAGGTCTGAATGGGCAAAACCTTTTACACGTAGATGGGAATGGATACATTCAAGGAAATCTCGGTATAGGCACGGATAATCCTCAACGCAACCTACATATTTTAGCAGGCCATGCTGGAGGCATTACAATTCAAAGACAAATCGGCAATGCTCATGGCATATTCTGGAAAGAAAGTGATGGAAGCACAACAACAGCAATTAATTATAACAGAGAATTTGGCGATCTCACTTTTAACAATGGTGGTCACAACCGTCTTTTTTTAAAGTCAAATGGTCATTTACAACTTGGTGGTTTGGGATCAGCAGCAAAAATTCAGACCAGGCTAAAAGTAAATGGTAGTTTTGCCTTAGGCCAAAACTTTGATGAAGCCGCGCCTCCTGAAAATGGTGCTTTAATAGAAGGACGAGTAGGCATCGGTATTACTAGCCCTAACGAACAAGACGAATTACACGTATTTGACAATGATAGATCCAGAATTACATCAGAAACAAGTACAGCTTTATCTGCTGGATTTAGATCTAAAACTAATTCCGCCGAAGTGTTTGCCGGTGCCATAAGCAACAGGTTTTCCATTTATAACAACAAAGATGGATATGAGCAATTATCAATTCTCCGAGATGGAAAAACAGGTATAGGCGTAACTAACCCAAAGGCAAAGCTTCATGTTTCTGGAGGAGATATGATCATAGCACCTTCTAGTTCTTTTGGACACTCAGAAATGTTACTGGCAGAAAATAATATTGGAAATACAGGCACAATCATCAAGCATGATCTCAATTTGGGGCTTGAAATCATGAATGTTGTAAATGGAACAAGATCAAGTCCAATTGTGAATATTGCTCCAACGGCTATGACTATAAAAATGAATTCTGTTGGGCATGTGCTTTCAGTTAAAAATACAAGTACCTCCACTAGTGCTAAAGGCCTTCTTGTTGATTTTAATGTTTCTGCTCTTCACCCAAACAATCAATACATCACATTTTCACACAGGAATCAAGTCAGAGGTAAAATTCATGGTCAAGAAACATTAACCACTCTAAGCAGAGATTTAATCAATGGACTATTAGGAGATGACCCTGTAGAGGACGATGATACTGAAGCGAGCACAAATAGAGACCAATCTGCTAGTGGCTCAAACAATGGAATTCTGAGCTTCATATCCTCCAATTATGGTCAAGAACTACTATGGCATTCTGCTGAGTTTATAGAATCAATAATTGTCTTAATTGCCAATAGTTTTTCAATATTTGACCCTGATGACTTCGCTGCATGTAGTTATTCAGTCATCAGCCAAGGTGTAAAATTATGGGTATTCTTAACCGTAGAAGAACTCACTGCTGGAATAGCATATGAATCTGAAGGAGCGGACTATGCCGAATGGTTGCCGAAAGCAAATCCAAATGAAATTTTAAGTGCTGGAGAGGTAGTTGGTGTTGTAGGAGGAAAAATCTCTAAAAACTTTGACGATGCTTCTAAATTCATGGTCATATCACATCACCCTATGGTAATAGGTAACATGTCAGCAGAAAATGAAGAAGAGAATTTTGAAAAGGTTGCATTTATCGGACAAGTGCCCGTTAAAACAATTGGTGACGTGAAAATTGGTGATTACATTCTTCCCTCTGGAAATAAAGATGGTTTTGCCCAAGCTGTAAGCCCGAGGAAAATGAAGACTAAAGATTACCAAAGAATTATAGGAATAGCCTGGCAAAAAAGTGACACAACAAAAATCATGAATGTGATCAATACAGCTGTTGGAATAAATGCTAATGACTTGTCTAATACAGTAAGCGAAATGCAATTTTTAATTAACCAACTTCAACTCGCTGTTCAAAATATAGACCCTACTTTCAAAACCAACTTATTTGCTCTTAATGGCAATCAAAAATTAGACTTTCAAAATGACCACACACGTTCAAATTCACTGCTTTCAGCAGTTGAATCTAATACTGCTATGGACCAGCATCCATCTTCGACCATAGAAAAAAAGAGAACAGATTCATTCAAAACCATATTTTCAAAATTAGAAGATCAAGATTTCGATTTTAGTTACTTCCCACAACTAGAAAAAATGCTAAAAGACCCAACATTTGAAAATATCAAACAAGCAGAAAACCACTATGTCAAAGCATTGTCCAAAATAAAAGACATTCTACCATCTGGTTCTAATTAAACTCTAAATCAAAGAAATCAATCCATGAAAATCACTAAAAGAGAAAGAGAAGTTCTTCGCTTGGTTGCTTATGAATATTCCTCCAAAGAAATAGCTCAAAGGCTTTTCCTTAGTGATGAAACTATAAATAGTCATAGAAAGAATATAATGATAAATCTGGGAGTGAAAAATGCTGCCCGAATGGTTAGAGTTGCTTTCGAAAAACAATTCTTAAATCCTTGAAACCAATTAAAACAGAAGGATTATAAACTAGGTTTATAATCCTTCTTATCTATGATCATCTTAGCAAGTATTTCCTTCAATATCTCCGATGTACCACCGCCAATAGGACCAAGGCGACTATCTCGAAGCATTCTAGCTAAGGGGTATTCTTCCATATAACCATAACCTCCTAACATCTGAAGGCATTCATACATGACCTTATCAGCGACTTTTGTAGCCTGTAGTTTGGACATACTTGCTTCTTTGACTACATATTCATTTTTATTGAGTCGATCAGCAATATGATAATTAAATGTCTTTATTATTTCTATTTCTGTGCATAGCTCTACCATCCTGTGCCTTAGAGCTTGAAATTTATTCAACTCTTTTCCAAAAGCTGTTCTTTCAGACATGTATTGCCGAGTATATTCCAATGCATATTCAGCTCTTGCGTGAGCATTTATACCCATGATGAGACGTTCCGTAGCAAGATGCTGCATGAGGTACGCAAACCCACTATTCTCTGCTCCCATCAAATTTTCTTTAGGGATCCTTACATCATCAAAAGAGATTTCTGCTGTATCCGAAGCCTTCCATCCAAGCTTGTCCAGTTTACTTGCACTTAATCCGGGTGTCTCTCTATCAACAAGGAAAATACTTATTCCTTTTGCTTTTGCATCTGGATTACTTTTAGCGGACACTACAAGGTAGTCACTATATGCTCCATTGGTAATGAATGTTTTAGAACCATTGAGTACCCATTCGTTACCTTCAAGAGTAGCAATAGTCCTCATGCCCGCTACATCTGAACCTGCAAATGGCTCGGTAATACAGAGGCATCCTACTTTATCACCCGAGATACTGGGAATTAAATAGTCCCTTTTAATTCGTTCATCTCCTTCTGCATTAAGATGTTGCATTGCTAAAAAAGCATGTGCCCACATTGCCGCTGCAAATCCTCCAGAATTGACTTTTTGTAGTTCTTCAAGCCATATGACGGTATAGAAAAAGTCTAAATCAAGGCCCCCATATTTCTCTGAGTAATTCAATCCGAAGTAACCCATATCTCCAAACTTCTTAAAGATAGACTTGTCTATACGGCTGGTCTTTTCCCATTGATCGATGTGAGGGATAACTTCTGCTTTCAAGAAATCTCGAAATCCCTCTCTAAATAAATTATGCTCTTCTGTGAAGTATTGATGCATTGTTTTCAATTACATACTAAAGGAACAAATCTTTGATCAAATGTTTCGAAGGATTAACAGAATAATGTTCAAAATTTGATATTCCCTCTTCACGCAGTACATCTTCATCGATAAAAAAGTTCCCAGTACACTTTTTACTATCTCTATGTAGTATGGTATAAGCAGCATCCGCCATTATGGATGGCCATCTACTCTGTTCCATCATAGCATCTCCTCCCAAAGCATATTTTATTGCTGCGGTAGCAATAGTCGTAGCAGGCCAAAGAGCATTAGCTGCGATTCCATCATCCTTGAGTTGTTCTGCTTGACCAAGTATGCTCATACTCATTCCATACTTACTCATGGTATAGGCGAGGTGAGCTCCAAACCAACTGGGATCCATGTTCAGCGGAGGGGACAAAGTTAGAATATGTGGGTTATTCCCCTTTTTTAGATGAGGAATACAATACTTGCCAACCATAAATGTACCTCTTACATTGACAGCATGCATGAGGTCATATCGTTTCATTGATGTATTCTCAATCTGAGTAAGGCTTATAGCACTGGCATTATTTACCAAAATATCTATTCCCCCAAACCTGATACAGGCTTGATCCACAGCATCAGCGACATTCTGCTCATCTCTGATATCTACTCTAATCGGAAGTGCAGTTCCTCCGGCTTTTTTTATCTCTTCGGCAGTGGTGTGAATTGTACCTTCTAACTTAGGGTGTTTTTCTACTGTTTTGGCAGCGATTACAATATTGTATCCTTCTTTAGCTAATCTCAAGGCTATCGCCTTTCCTATTCCTCTACTTCCTCCTGTGATGAATGCTGTTTTCATTTTTTACTTTTTAAATACTTACTAAATCTCAGAAGTCTCATCTTCTGTCAGCCACATCCTTAATCTAAAAGGAATAAATGCATTGAATTTATACATCCATCTCATTTTCCACCCAGATATTTGAAAGGACTTTCCTTTTGTAAATGCGCCCCATATATCGCCAACTACTTCCTCAGTTGTAGTAGCAACCAAACCTTCAAAAGTTTTCACCTTTTCCATTTTACCATTCTTCTTAAAATTGGTATCAACTATGGCCGCTGGGCAAATTGTTATCACCTTAACTTTTGAGTTTTGCATTTTCAGCTCTTCATTAAGGCCTCGTGAAAAGTGTTTTACAAAAGCCTTAGTTGATGAATATGTGAGAAGTCTTGGAATTGTCTCAAAAGAGCTATTTGAGGATATATTAATGATCGTCCCTGAATTTCTTTCTACCATTCCTTTTAAGAATAAGCGCGAAAGAAGATAAACAGCTTTCACATTCAAATTAATCATAGCTATTTCTCGATCTATGGCTATATCATTTACATACCCATAAGTCCCAAATCCTGCATTATTCACCAATACATCAACATCTCCAAAGGTATTCGCCCAATCCAAAACCTCTTTGCACGATTGCTCAACAGATAGATCTTTCGCTATGGTGTGAATCTCTAAGTTTGGATATTTTACAAGGATTTCCTCTTTAGCTTTCGCCAATTCATTTTTAGGTTTTGATACCCAAAGTAGTCTGTACCCTTCTGATGCAAATTTCTCTGAAAGCCCGTAGCCTATGCCACTCGAGCCTCCTGTGATTAAAGCTGAGTTCATACCCACATCACATCACTTTCGCCTTCATGCCATTTCTGATATTCATTCAGATAGCATTCATCTAGCTTCCCTCTTTTCACTTTAAGAGTAGGCGTTATCATTTCATTTTCGATAGACCAAGTATTTTGATCTATTACGACTGTGGATATTCTAGTATATGAATCTAAAGTGGCATTAAGAGCTTTCAGATCATTTCTAAATGATTCTTCAACATTATTCTTATCCGCAGCTTGTCCTATTTCAGATAGATTTACCAATGCCATAGGTTGTGGCATGCCTAATCCAACAACACAGCATTGTTCGATATAATCATTTTTAGCTAATACCTCTTCCATAGGATTAGGAGTGATAAATTCTCCTTTTGCAGTCTTAAATGCATCTTTTACTCTTCCTATTACTCTGACATATCCCCTTTCATCCATTGTTCCTTTATCTCCACTATGCATCCAACCGTCTTTTAACACCTCTGCAGTTTTCTCTGGATCTTTATAATAGCCTGTCATGATATAAGGGGTCTTCATGAGTATTTCACCGGTTTGTTCATGGATTTTCACTTCTCCAAATGGAATAGCCCTTCCAACACTGTCCTGAGGTGCATCCAAGTCTACACCATTAGTCATAGATCCACAAACTTCAGTCATGCCATAAGCTTCCACCAAATGTATCCCCAATCTTTTATACCAATCCTTTAAAAATCCCGGCGTAATAGCTGCTCCTGTGGCAGCCACTTGTACATCTCTCAATCCTAAACCTGTTCTAATTTTCTTTTTAATTATTCCAGAGAGAATAGGAATTTTGAAAAATAGATCCAATTTTTTCTGAGGCATTTTAGCTAGTACTCCCAAGTAAAACTTGGTCCAAATACGCGGAACAGCAAAAATCATGGTTGGCTGAGTTTCCTGAATGTTTTTGGCAAAAGTATCTAAGCTTTCCGCAAAAGAAATAGACCCTCCAGTAGCTAAAGCAGGAACCTCCATGCCTAATCTTTCTCCTACATGATTAAGAGGTAAAAATGAAAAGAACCTAAATTCTTTCAGGTTATACATTCCTATAAAACTTGTCTTTTTCTCATTGGCCATTATTAATGTTGGAGTTTTATGAATGTGCATAACCCCTTTAGGTGTTCCTGTTGTACCAGAAGTAAACTTTATGGTCCATAAGTCATCCAGATCGGGTATATAATTTTCAGTTAGTGCCTCATGACTATTTATTATATCTTCCCATTTTTCACCTACATCGACATTGGCATTATCCGGATATTGAGGGTACCTAATCATCTCAACTCCATCAGCTATAGCCTCTCTTTTATCTCCCCAAGAGTCTAGTTTACCTAGAAAAACAGCTTTAGAATCACTTATACTTAGAACCTCTTTTAGCTGATCTTTACTTAGACTTGCATAAAGAGGTACAGATACCGCACCTATCATCATTATAGCCAGATCAGACATAATCCAGTGATAGCAATTTTTAGAATAAATAGCTATATGGTCATTTTTACCCAGCCCAATACTTTTCAAATAAGTTGCCACTTTTCGAGCTTCTATTCCAGCTTCTCTAAATGTCAATTCTATCCATTGTTCACCTTTGGGTTGACGCAGAAAGATCTTATCAGGAGTGGTAGATTCTGATTTGTAAAAGTGTTCTATAATTGACTTTAATTTTTCTTCTGCCATGTTACATCATTGATTTTAAAGTATTGTAAAGATCCATTCTATTCGCAGATAGGTGTTCTAATCCGTCGACGTAGAGTGTAGTTCCACTAATATAAGAGGATAATGGACTTGCAAAAAACATTACCGCATTTGATATGTCTTCTACTGTTCCAAACCTTCCCATTAGATTGGCTTTTTTACCTTCTTCGAATTGTTGTTGTATTTGTGGCGGGTATTGTTCTAATCCTGACGACTCTATAGTTCCGGGAGCAAGTGCATTGATTCTTACATTGCTTTCTGCCCATTCTTGAGCTAGTGTTTTAGTCAAGTTATCCACAGCAGCACGAGCTGCTCCTGTATGCGCCATACCTGGAAATCCTCTATGCATATTTGCAATAATGTTCACGATGACTCCACCTTTCTGTTGTTTAAAAAAAGTTTTATACATGTGTTGTGACATGTAGAAGGTGCCATTTAGGTTGTTGTTTATCACTGCTGCCCATCCATTTTCACTTATCAATTCAGCGGGGGCAGGAAATTGACCACCTGCATTATTCACCAATATATCTAATCTTCCATAGACATCTTTAATCCTATCAGCAACTGCAGCAATGTCTTCTGTCTTTCTTATATCGCAAGGGTGGCAATGACATTCACCAAATTCAGAAAGCTCATCTTTTGCTTTTTTCAACTTCTCTTCCTTTCGGCTGATAATAAAAACCTTACCACCTAACTCTAATATCTGTTTAGCTATGCCATATCCTATTCCACTCCGACCTCCAGTGACTAGAGCTATTTTATCTTTGAATAAATCTTTTTTGTACATTTCTATTTCTCTTGTTTGATTTGATTAAAGTGATTTCAGAATGATCTTTAGATAAAGTATACTCCAAATTCACATCACATTCTCACCATCCTTTAAGTAATTATTCTCCTGTCCAAATTGGTTTCCTTTTCTCCCTAAAAGCTTTTAGACCTTCTCTTCCATCATTGGATGAAATTGTTTTAGTCAGCATATCAAAGAGATATTTATGTTCAGAAGCGGATGACTTAATATGATCATACGACTCGAGTCCCATTCTTATAGCCGAGGGGCTATTTTGTTTTAACTCTTCTATGATTTTTTCTACTCTTTCATTAATCACAGACCGAGGTACAGCTTCCGTCACCAAACCGTACTCTTTCGCCTCATTCACAGGAAGGTTATATCCTCTTATGCACCAATCTACCACTTTTCGTTCTGGCATGACTTTAAGCAAAGCAGCCATTACTTGAAAAGGATACAGTCCTCTTTTCACCTCAGGCAGTCCAAATTTTAAATCATCTTGAGCAACAACTATATTACATCCTGCCAGAAAGAAAAACCCACCTGCATATACATCTCCCGTGATTTTAGCAATTGTAGGTTTGTATACTTTATTAAAAAGCTCTCCGATCAAAATTTCTCCACTAGGCAATGGAACTGTAGAATTATGCTCTTCTATTATTCCAGCCATTGCTTTCAAATCAGCTCCTGCACAAAATATGTCTCCTTTCGCCCCAACCTCAATTATCCAAATATCTTTTTCGAAATGTGCGTAGTGAAGAGCAAAAGCTATTTCATTGACCATTTGAGGATGCAAAGCATTTTTCTTTCCTGCTCTATCTAAGGTCAGTTTGAGAACATGCTCTTCTTCTGAAACTTCTAAATATGCAAAAGTATGAGAGTGGATTTTTTTTGTCTGTTCTGGTGTGTATAATTTCATGTTTTTAAAAGCTAAGGCACAAAGTCGCCAAGTTTATAAATTCTTCACTTTTCTTCTTATTCCTTGTTTCAAAATAGGAACATTGAAATTTAGTAAAAGTCCTAATTTCTATTTTGAAAGTTTAAGCTATGTTACCAATTGAACTTCATGAACAGGCAAAAGAGTTTCAAAACATTTCAATTCAATAATAAACTCATTTTCAACCAACGAATCAATCACAAAGTTCTAGTCTAACTTCCTACCTTTATACATAACCAGCAACCTAACTTGCAGGTCTACTTTCAAATCTTTACTTTTCAATTCATTCTCTAAACACATCTCAAAAACAGATTCCAATAACCCAGAACCAAATTCCCGATGCACTTTAATAGCTGCATCAATAATAACTTTTGACAAGGATTCTAAATCTTCTCGGATCATTTTTCTTGGCGACTCTGTGCCTCCACGTTCTAGCTAATCTTCACTTGACATAATCTCAGTGTCTTTGGGTCTCCGTGTCTCTGTGTTCATCATACAATCTTCATCAACAGGAATCCTGCTTCCACATTACCTCCCTCCTTTACAAATACCTCTTCCACCACTCCTTCTTCACTAGCTTCAATAGTGTTTTCCATTTTCATGGAAGAAAGAACTACCAGTCCATCTCCAGACTTCACTTTTTGACCTACCTTTACTAAAACCTTTACAATCTGTGATGGCATTGGGCTTTCATATCCCCCTTTAATTTTTTCCTTTTCCTTTAGAGGTAACCTTTCTATAAGTTTAACATCAACAGTCCCTAACTTTTCATTTTGAATAAAATGATGCATCCCCTTACAAGCCAAATCGAATCTAGAGACTATTCCATCTATATCAACACTTAGGCCATTCTTATCAAATTTAGGATTTGAAATAATATGTGTCTCATCACCAACTAAAAACTCAAATGAATCGCCATCAAATCTATATTTGACATCTTTTTCTTTCTCACCTATCATGAAAGCATCTGTTTGATGCTCGTAAAAACTGTTTCTCCATCCAGATGGCATTGCCTTTAACAAACGCCTACTATTTTCTCTTTTTTCCCATTTAAATAATGTGGCGGCAATCAGTGCTTCATCAATATTTGTTTCTTTCTTTGAATTCCAAGCTTCAATTTTATCATCGATATAATGAGTGTCATAATCACCAGAATTGAAATCTGAATCTAGTAAAATATCTTTTAGAAAAGACTGATTGGTAGTGGTTCCTAAACAAACCATGTTTTTTAAGACATACAGCATTTTGCGATGAGCACCTTCCCTAGATTCATCCCATATAATGATCTTTGCTATCATTGGATCATAATAGATAGATATTTCAGAACCGCTTTGGACAGCTGACTCTACCCTCAGCCCTTCAACTGCTGGAACCTTAAACCTTTCTATTTTTCCGGTTACTGGCAGAAAGTCATTCGCTGTATCTTCTGCATAAAGTCTTGCTTCAAGAGCATAGCCTCTTCCTTTAACCTCCTTTTGCTCTATATTGAGGGGATAACCTTGAGCTGATTCTATTTGCATCTTTACCAAATCCAAACCTGTTACTTCTTCTGTAACAGGATGTTCCACTTGAAGTCTGGTATTTACCTCCAAAAAGTAGAATTCTTCAGACTCTTCGTCATAGATAAACTCAACCGTGCCGGCATTATCATAGCTTAATGCCTTTACAACCTTTACAGCAGCCTCTCCCATTCTATTTCTCAAACTATCTGTCATCACAGGTGAAGGGCTCTCTTCTATTACTTTCTGATATCTGCGTTGTATAGTACATTCTCTTTCCAGGAGATGAATAGCATTTCCATGTTTATCTCCAAATATTTGGAATTCAATATGTCTACCTGATGCCACATACTTCTCAACAATTAAGTCATCATCACCAAAAGCATTTTTAGATTCTCTTTTAGCTTGTGCTATTGCTTGTGCTATTTCATTTTTGGAATGAACTATTCGCATTCCTTTGCCCCCGCCTCCAGCTGTAGCTTTAAGAAGAAGAGGGTATCCTATTTTTTCGGCTTCTAGAGTCAAACGCTTTAAAGACTGGTCGTTTCCTTGATACCCTGGCACAACCGGAACCCCATGATCTATCATTAAATTTTTAGCATCAGATTTACTTCCCATCGATTCTATGGCATGAGGGTGAGGGCCAATAAATATTATTCCTTCTTTCTCACATCTCCTAGCAAAATCCGCATTTTCAGACAAGAACCCATAACCTGGATGTATAGCATCTGCTCCTACCCTTTTAGCTGCAGAAATAATTTTATCCTGATCTAAATAAGATTTGCTGGGTGCGCTTTCACCAATGTGAATAGAAATGTCAGCATCCATAGTAAAAGGCATCCCTCTATCAGCATCTGAGAAGACTGCGATGCTTTTGATCCCCATTTTTTTGCATGTCCTTGAAACTCGAGATGAAATTTCTCCTCGGTTGGCGATTAAGATTGAGTTCAAAGTTTTGAGTTGTAAGTTTTGAGTTGTATTCATGCTTTTACAGAATTTGAAAATGATCGAATCATTTTTCGTTTAGCGATGCATTCATTTAGAGCATCTTGAGAATTGATAATGGCAATAAAACCTAAATCTTGAGCTAGATAAATCTGAGTTTTCAATTCGCATAATGAACCTATTTCGATTTGCAAAAATTGCTGATATTCCTTTACAAATCGCCTTCCAGCACCTTCAGCAATATTAGAAGGAACAGAAACGGCAGCTCTTCGCATTTGAGATATTAATCCAAATTTTTCTTCAGAAGGAAAGGAACTCATAATCTTACATATTTCAACCACAAGCTCTCTACTTCTTTTCCATATTTCGAGTTTATGAAAATCTGATATCATTTTTACTTAAAATATATTTTCCTAAATCCAATCATCTAAAACCCTTTCAATACTCTCAACTCTCAACTAATGCCTCCATACTCCAAACCCTTCAGCCCCTTTAATCTCCTGATTATAAAGAATAGCTAAGCTGAATCCCAAATAATTCCTAGTCTCTCTCGGATCTATGATGCCATCATCCCATAACTCTGACGTAGAATACCATGCTGATGATTTACCTTCAGCCTCGGCTATCAACATAGCTTTGACCATGGCCCCTCTTTCTTCATCATACTCTTGGCCAAGAGATTTTGCAGAAGCTCTTTGTACTATCTCCATCACTCCTGCAAGTTGCTCTGATCCCATAACACCTATTTTACTATTTGGATATGCAAATAAAAACCGAGGGTCATATGAACGTCCATTCATTCCATAGTTACCAGCTCCATATGATGAGCCAATCATCAATGTGATACTGGGCACCTTGCTATTAGACACCGCATTTATCAATTTTGCTCCATTTTTAATGATCCCTCCTTCTTCGTATGCTTTGCCCACCATATACCCTGTCGTATTCTGCATGAATATGAGAGGGATATTATTTTGATTTGAAAGCTGGATGAATTGAGCTCCCTTATTTGCAGATTCTGAGAAAATGACTCCATTATTAGCCAAAATACCTACCGGATAACCATGAATCTTAGTCCACCCACAGATCATGGTATTACCATATTCTGCTTTGAATTCTGAGAACATAGAACCATCGCAAACTCGAAGAATAAGTTCTCGCGCATCAAACGGAGTTTTGACATCTGATGGTACAACTCCAAGAATCTCTTCGGAATCATAAAGTGGTTCTTCAATTGGTTCATTGGGTACCAGATGTGGTTTTTCTACTTCAACAAACTCCATTAACTCCCGTGCTAATCTGATTGCATCATATTCATCTTCAGCCAAATAGTCAGAAACTCCTGAGACCTTGCTGTGCATTTCAGCACCGCCTAATTCTTCATCTGTTGAGACCTCATTGGTTGCCATTTTTACTAATGGAGGTCCTGCTAAAAAAACCTTAGCAGCCTTCTTTTGAAAGATGGAAAAATCTGACATCCCTGGCACATATGCCCCTCCTGCCGTTGCATTGCCAAAAACTATGGATATAGTAGTAATACCCATTTGAGATCTACGTGTTATTTCTCTAAAACCCTCTCCACCGAAATTGAATATTTTGGCTTGATCTGGAAGATTTGCTCCTCCGCTCTCTACTAGATTAATTGTTGGTAGCTTGTTTTCTCTTGTAATTTGTCCTATTCTTAATCCTTTGAAAGCAGTAGCATAATCTACTGACCCTCCTTTTCTAGAACCTACATTGCTATTGACCATACACAACTTGCCGCGGACTAGACCTATTCCACTCACATTTGTTCCTCCTGCTCCAAATCCACCTTTATTATTCATACCTGCTAATGGCAATAACTCCAAAAACGGACTATCTTGATCCAATAGCAATTCTATCCGCTCTCTTGCTAATAATTTCCCTCTCTTTCTCGCTCTTTGTATATGCTTCTCTTTGCCTTGAAACCGGCTCTTCTCCATTTCCACTTCTAGTTTACCGACTAGTTTTAACATTTCTGCATAGTTGTCTTTGTAAGACTGACTATTCGTATTGATTTTTGTATTAAACTTTCTCATATCTTAAAAATTAATGAGTTTTCCTAAATCCACTTCAAAAGACTCACCTAGGCTTTCAAAATAGTCCTCTCCGAAGAAATTTTTGAATGACCTTATGCCTTTTTTAGTAAGATGTGGCAAAAGAATACTCCAAATCATTTTCTCTCCATCGGCTGAAGTCTTCTCCCCTCTTATCATCTGCTGTGGAAGCCAAAAAAAGGTCAACATCCACGTGATAAAAGCCACATTTTTATAAGTTCCTTTAATAGATTCAGGATTCATATTTCCTAATTCAATAGCGAAGGCTATTGCAGCCTCGTTATCTTTTATGGTTTGTTCCGTCATTTCTCTGAACTGTCTTTTCAGCACTGTATGATTGAGCATATGCCTATCTAAAAATATAAAGGCATACTCTTTTTGAAATTTGTAATAGCGCTGAACTTCATCATGAAGATTTGCAAATGAGGGGAGTTTCCTCGACTTCAATCGTGATTCATTGATTTTAGACCACATTTCATTTGCTATGGACTCTAATAGAGATTCTTTATCATTGAAATGATAGGTAAGATTACCTCTACTTATTTTTAATGAAGATGCTAATTCATTCAGTGAAATAGCTGTATAACCTTCTTTATTAAAAAGTAAGATTGCAGCTCTTATTATTTTTTGTTTAGTGGTCACTAAAGGCAAGTTACTTTTTATAAATATATTAGTCAATGTCGCCTAAATTTTAGATTGATAAACCGTTCATATATTTAACCCGTTTTACTTTACTCATTGTTCTATTATCTATTTTCATAGTCCATTGAAAAAAACAAAGAAATAAATGAAGAAGCTTTTATTACTTATCTCAGCCCTACTTCTGCTGTCTTTTGCATCTAGTACAGTTAGGGCCCAGATTCCGACAGAGGTAAAGATGCCCGATGTATCAAAAATTGATGCATTTATTCAAGAATACGTTGACAAAGGAATGATTCCAGGTGGAACTTTCTATGCAGCTCATAAAGGAGAGGTAATCTATCATAAATCCTTCGGAAATAAATATCCAGAAACTGAATTTACAAATAGTGATATCTACAGAATTGCCTCAATGACCAAGGCTATTACTACAGTTGCGATAATGCAGCTTTACGAACAAGGAAAGCTAAAATTGGATGATCCAGTAGAGAAATATATTCCTGCTTTTGCAGAAACTTCTGTATTAGACAAGCTTAATCCAGTTGATTCTTCATTTACAACTGTTCCTAGAGTAGGTAGTATTACCCTGAGACAATTGCTCACCCATACATCTGGTATTTATTATGGACAATTTGAAGGAGGCGATAGACAGGCAGCCCATAGCAAATCAGGTCTCGATAATTTTGGACTGGCAGCACCTGGAATGAATACCATTCAAATGGCCGGACTCATAGCTAAAGCCCCACTTGGTCATCAGCCTGGAGCACAGTGGACATATGGGCTTAGCATGGATATTTTAGGCGCAGTAGTGGAGGTAATTAGTGAAAAAAGTCTGGATGATTACTTTGATCAGCATATTTTCGAACCTATAGGTATGCAAAACACCGCTTTCAACCTTCCTGAAACAAAGCATTCTCGTATTGTACCTGTTTATACTTATGATGAAACTGGAAAGTTGTTAATGGACAAGTCTGACCTTTGGATGTATCCAACCTTACCAGACGAAGATTGCCACTTCGGTGGTGGAGGACTTGTTTGTACAGCAGAAGATTATGGGATGTTCGTCCAGATGCTATTAGAGAAAGGGAAATCAAAAGGAGGACAAATTATCTCACGCCATTCTGCAGAGTTGATGACAACAGAACAGATTGCTCACCTCAACATGCAGGGAAAAGGCATGGCTCCTATCCCAGGAATGAGCTTTTGCTTAGGTCATGCATTAATTACTCCTGTTGGAGCTGGAATAGGCCCACATAAGCCTGGAACTTACAGCTGGGGAGGATATTTTAATAGTAAATGGTGGGTTGATCAGGAAGAAAAATTAGTCTTTGTTGGCATGACCAATGTTCTTCCATTTCCTTATCCAGAATTTTGGGATAAACTTTACCCTATCATTTACGCCACTTTAGATTAATAGAACTATATAGGCTCAACATTTATAATCATGATAAAAAGGACACTTGTCTTAATAGGAATAGTATTAATTATTCTAATCGGAGTTTTATTTTTTATAGGCCCCATGAATGCAATGCTTAAACTATTAAATCCAGGTCATAGTTTTGAGGAATCCACATTAGTAGCGGCTCCTGATTATAGCAAAGACGATTTTTGGGCAGCACTTCCCGGCAAGGATGATCTGTCTGATATGATTCCAATTGACGCAACAGCAGATACCACTCTAGCAGATATCAATGTATTTTTCATTCACCCTACAGGTTTTCTGAAAAATAGCAGTTGGAATTCTGAAATGGATCAAACTTCAGCGACAGAAGAAAATACCAAATGGATGATGGCAAATCAGGCAAGTGCATTTAGTGATGCTAGAGTCTTTGCTCCTAGATATAGAGAAGCAACAATCTATTCGTTTTTCGAATTAGAGGATCCTAAAAGTAATGGGAATAAAGCCCTTAAATTAGCTTATCAAGATGTAAAAAGTGCTTTTGATTATTTTATTGATCATTATAATGGTGATGCTCCGTTTGTGCTTGCAAGCCACAGTCAAGGGAGTCACCATGGCATGAAACTTATAGAAGAAAAAATCGATGGCACCCCTTTGGCTGATAATTTAATTGCCGCTTATCTGATTGGTATGGGAACGATAAGTGATAAGAGGGCCAATGCTCTAAAAGATATATCAGTCTGTAATTCTGCTGAACAAACAGGATGTATTATACACTGGGCAACATATAGGGCCGGTTCACCAAAAGATGACTTCAATTCTGATAAAACTGTATGTGTAAATCCATTGAATTGGAAAAGAGATGGAGGTAAAGAAGAAAGCAAAAAAAACTTAGGATATGTACCTCAATCTGGTGAGTACAACTTGAAATTTTATGGTGATGATGAAGACTATGAGCCTACAGAATTTGGACCTCTGGGTGCCCCAATTAAGGCACATACATTTGCCTATTGTGAAGAAGGAAGGCTTTTAGTGGATGATCAAGGTAAGGATGTAGAATTTATGGGTGATGGCAATTATCATGGCTTAGATTATCTACTATTCCATATGGATATTAGAGCCAACCTAGGCGATAGAGTAAGAGCTTTCATCAAAGAGAATGATATGGTCTCAATTAATTAAAGGTGCACTCAACATCGCTTAAATTAGTTTGCATCTTGATATATCACTTCTAAAAAAGCAGGGTCATTTTTTATATCTACAAAAGCAGGATCATTTTCAAAAACATTAGAACTGTAGAATTTTGCACCTTCATGAATAGCCTTTGCCAATAATTCTAGTGCTTTATTTTTTTGGCCTAAATGAAGATATATTCTTGATTGATAATATGGAATTTCCCCCAATTCAGTTTCTTCCTGAGATTGAATATTCTCGATCAAACCCAATGCCTCACTTTCGTTTCCCAATTGGGCTTCAATTACGCCAATCAAACTCAAATCTTCAATTATATAATTGCTCCCATGTTTTTCAATTCGGTTTTGAATCATGTTTTTACACTCTCTTAGATTGCCCAGAAAGTAATGAGCCCATTCTGAAGTCCAATGATCTTTTAGTGATGAGTCATTAAGATGTTGCTGGGCAAACTTCCTAGACTCAGCTTCGTTCTCAGTTATCCACAATTCACGTGCTGCAAAATATCTTACCAATCTAGATTCCGATGAAGTTGTATCCCTTAATACTTCGGTCACAATTTCATCAATTTTGTCAATATCTTCATTGAGCCCATAGAATCTGAATTGGAGAACAGTACTCCTCATAATTTGATATCCATCAGGGATGAGGTTTACTAATTTCGACGCTTCCTTCATATTGCCTTTCCCTAAGGCTGCTGCAAGTCCCAATCTCAGCCTTACTTCACAATAACCACATCTTGAAATATCAAGTGACTCGATATCTATTAGATCAAATGCTTTTTTTGTTTCATCATAGTTGTGGACAAATTCATTAGAAATTGCCATAAATCCAGTATTCCTAAATAGATCATATGGATTCTGCTCTAATTCAGCTTTGTAATATTGAAATGCTAACCTATTCTGACCCGTATAATATGCCTCTTTCATTTGAACCATATTTCGCTCTCTGATGTTTAAATCGTCGAACCTTTTCCGCAATTGAGCAATCAATTCTATAGCTTTAGCCCTTTCATCCGTGTTATAATAGAGAGCCAGAAGTAAAGATTGTGCATCAATGAAGTCAGGGTCAATTTGCGTAGCTTCAATTAAATATCTTTCAGTTTCCAAGTCATCGCCTGACCAATTATTTTTAGCCCTGATATATAATTTATAGGCTTCAAGTTTTGGAAAAGAAACTAGTTTTTTATCCTTGGATTGCCAATACCCATGAATGAATTGAGAAATTTCTTGAATACCTTCTACAGGATTATTTTTATCAAAATGGACGTTTGGAAAAGAGTGAACAATATTTCCAGTTTCAATTTTTTTAATAATCACAGAAAACATCAAACTATCCAAACTAATCTGTTGTATACTTCCTTCAAGAATGTTTACGGCACCCGCTCTTTTTGCAAATTCAATTCCATGACTAGATAATGAGGCAAATTGTATTTGATTCATTTCATTTTCAGTCTGAAAATCAACCACATTTGTTCCATCTATTTCAAATAGTTCTTTAGTGATTCTGTGAGCCGCCATGTCTCCTATGAAATCCAACTCTTTAACCCCGGTAAAATTCTTAAATGGGGGTACACTCAATCTCTCGACTTGGACATTGGAATTGTCAGGTTTGAAAAATTTAACGATTCTATTAGAAAACAACATAACCGTCAAAAGAAGAGACCCCAAAAGGAAATTCTTAATATTAAACTGAGTAATATTTCGAGATTTATTACTCTTTAGATCTTTTGGTTCTGGAAGTACTAATAAAGGATCTTTGAGAGCATACACTCCCATTGGTTTTGAAATATTTTTGAATCTATATGAGCCCAACATTGTAGCGTTGAGTTCATCCTGGTTCTCGAGTTCAGTATTAATCGCATCTGAGATTAGAACTGCACCTGGAACTCCCATGGATTCAAGCCTAGAAGCAATATTTACACCATTCCCATATATTGTTTCATCATTGAATACGACTTCACCAAGATGAATTCCAATTCTCATCGGAAGATGATGCTCATTATGAAATGCAATTTGTAATTCTTTTGCACACTTTACAGCCTCAATCGCACTATCAAACATAGTAAGGCTGGCATCACCGTAGTAATTCATAACCTTACCACCATGATTTTTGGAATGTTTTTCTACTAATTCTTTGTGAATCCTTACAAATTCTAACGCTCTTGCTTCACTTTCTTGTACCATAGCAGAGTATCCCACAATGTCCATAAACATGATGGCTGCTAATTGGCGCTGTGGTTTATCTTGCATTCAATTGGAATATAATCACTTATACTCTAATATACGATGGCTATTAGATTATCGCAATTAAGTTGTATTTTGGAAACGAAACCTCATTTCTAATCGAATTAATATCAAAATTATGTTTAGTAAAAAAGTTTTAATTGGTACTCTGATTATTGCAATTCTAAATTTTGCTTTAGGATTTTTATGGTATGATATCTTAATGGGAGACTTTTTCCCTTCGATGGAAGGAGCTACACGAGCAGCACCTAATTTTCCAGCTATTATTTTAGGCATCCTTACTTTCTCCTATGCATTTGCGAGATTATTTGATCTTATTCAGAATGCAGAAGAAACTCTCATGAGTCAGGCTATCCGATTTGGGTTATTAGTGGGACTACTTACTGCTGTAGCATATGCATTTTTCCAGTTTGGAGGAATGGAAATATGGTCTGCTACTCATCATGTAGTTGATGCTATATACAACACCATTGTAGCAATAATCTCGGCAATTGTTCTAGCCAAATATTATGGACCAATGCCAAGTAGAGGCGAAAAAGATAAAGGTAAAACTTAGGTCAATAAATAACATATTACTCTTCGATGAAATCTTTGTATGCTCTTCTTGTTGGCATAAATGATTACCAGTCTCCTTTTGAAAAATTACAAGGATGTAAAAAGGATGTGAAGAAAATCAGTGAGTATATCCATTCTTCATTAGGAGACCAATTTTCATTAAACGTCAAAACTTTATTAGATAAGCAGGCCACTTATGACAACGTTATAACCACATTTGAAAGTCACCTTGGAAAAGCTGACCCCGAGGATGTGGTTTGGTTTCATTTTAGTGGTCATGGTTCAGAAGAATTGTCTGCTCCTGAATTTCATGTTACCGATACAACAAAGAAAGATCAGACTATGCTCTGTTATGATAGTCTTCCTAATAAGGCATATAATCTGGCAGATAAAGAATTGGCAGCTTTAATTCATAAGGTTGCCACTTCTTTTCCAAATGGCGAAAAAAAAGACAAATCACCTCATATACTAATATCACTAGATTGCTGTCATTCTGGCTCAGGAACTAGATCAGCTAATACTGCACAATTTTCAGGTATTAGAAGTGCTCAATCTTTTCCTAGAAAAAGGCCACTTTCTTCATATGCTAAAGGGTTCTATAATGCCAAGGCAATTTCTATCCCAATGACTCCTCATATCAACATTTCGGCTTGTAGACGTAATGAGGTTGCTGGAGACACTAATACGGGTGGAGCATTTACATCAGGACTTGTCAAGGCTTTAAAAGAGTCAAAAAGTGATATCACCTATGCCGATCTCTATTTACGTACTAGAGCGGCAGTTAAAAAAATAAGAAGTTTACAAAATCCTAAGTTTTCATTTTTAGCAGAAATGAGTCCGTATTTACATTTTCTAAGTAAAATAGAATCCAACCAATCAGCTGAGTATCCCGTCTATTTTTCTAGTGCCAAATGGAGAATAAAATATGGAGCAATTCATGGGCTAGTTAAAAAACCTAATGAAAAAATAGAAATAGATATACTCAAAACCAACAGAGCTAAAACTAAGGTAGGATCAGCTGAAATATTAGAAATAGGGGCACAAGAAAGTCTTTTAGAGATAAATATGGCTTTCGAAATCAGATCATGGTTTAGTTCCACCACATTATATATAGGCGCTATAAAATCGCTACAAGTAGAAAAAGAGCATGTTACAATTAGTGGTAATAAAGTAGAAGTTACTCAATTTTTGAATAATTGGTCATCCATTGAGAATATTGAATTAACGGAATCAAATGATCTGAAAACTAATTTGTCTCTTAAAATAAACGATACCTTCTGCTTATATGATGAGAATAGAAAAGAACAAATCTTTGTAACATCAAATCAACAAGAAATTGGAACTGCTATCCATCAAGCAACTCAATGGTATAGATTTTTAGATCTTCATAATCCTGATCCTCTTTCTAATATATCTGATGGATTCACAATTGAATTGGTCTTTCAAAATGCAACAAAAACATCTGTCGAATATCATGGAAATGCTCAAGTAATCCAGGTTTCATCTAAGAATGAGAAAAATGAAAAATTAGGAATCCAACCCAAAGTATACATCAAAAATGGAAGAAGAGATTATTTCTTTTATCTTTTTTATATGGATGAAGACTACTCGGTCACTTGCCCAGAAGAAGAAACATTATTCAGAGGTGATTTTGATGGAGATGGAGTTACGGATATGGATGAAAAAAGTGGAAACCATGTAACAGATCATAGAGCTGCTAACAGTTTCAATGAAGCTGAGAGAATATCCACACTTGATGATTTTAAACATGAAAAAGGAATAGAACAAGCTCTCTGGAAAGATGTAAAAGGGATCGCCTTGTCAGAAGGCAAGTCATCCTCCACAACTTATCTCAAACTGATTGTCACTTCTCAAGAATTGGATTATTTTCAATTTATACAAGGCGGTCTTGGGATTCATAGATCAGATAGCACAAAACCAGCTAGTACTTTTATGGCAGATGATTGGTCTACATTTATGATTGAACTAAATGTAAATAAAGAATAATCTGTTTCACTTTTTCTTCCTTAATTCACAGGAACTGACTTTTCCTAAAAGTGAACCAATGTTTGGAAAATTTTGCAGTTTACCGTTACCAGACAGAGAAATCATTTCCCCCTTTTGTTTTTTATTTTCATACAAAACAAATTCATAATCAGAGGGGATTGCAAGGGTCAAAGAAGAGATTACATCATTAAATTCTAATCCTGCGACTTCTATTTTTCCAAAATTGTCAATGGTGCTAGAATTCGCACCATATAATGGGAACATCCTTCCTTTAAATTCTGTAAGCTCATATAGTTCTATGACCGCATCATTGACATTAGAAATCATGACCTGTTCAGGATTTGCAATTATGCTTGCCTTTTGTTGTGATTGTCTAGTAGAATTATTGTTTGAAGCCCCGTTTTTACCTCTATTTTGATTCATCTCCGTCTTATTGAGTTCAGATGGTGCCTGCTTATCACCGACTTCTGAGAAATTCTCAACTAGAGTGAGCAATTCAGATGAATCAAGTTCATTTACTTGCTCATTATTATCCCACATTTTTGCTCCAAAGAATAGTCCTATGGCCAAAAGTGCTACACCTCCAACAATTTTATACAAGAATCCTTTATTCAATTTTGAAACAGGTGGAGGCACTATTGATGCGCTTAATGTTTGTCTACTTGAGGTTTTTTTATTCGTGGATGCCGATGGTGGCCCAACAGAGTCTTTCTTCCAAAAAATATATTGACCTCCTTGATGCCCAACTCCAAACATAGGCCTCCCATCTGGAAGTTGCTCATAATTAGCCGCTGTCTGTTCTATTACATGATCAGCTACTCTGGCTACATTTACACTTTCCTTATCATTGGCATTTAGATAATCTACAAAACTTTGTGTGAAAGGACTATTCTCTCCTGGTGTACCATCATAGACCTCCTCGTCATGTCTACCAGAACAAATGGCCCAACGAGATGCTAATCCATCCAATTCTTTTACTGCCCGACTTGTCCTGAAAGCACCTTGCATAAATAGAGAACCACTAAAGCATGAATCAGAAACTAACAATATATGTTTTGCCTTTATTCCTTTGACATAATCACGGATAGTAGAATTGGGCAAATAACTTGAGGCTTTTCCTTTCTTAGCATCTACTGGAATCCAATATCCTAATCCAAGAGTATCGTTAAGATGCCCATGACCGGAATAGTAAATGACCAGTTTATCTCCTGGCTTTATTTTCTGACCCAAGTCATCCAAAGTATCCACAATATTCTCTTTTGTAGCTTTTTTGTCGAAAAGAGTCATAACACACTCTTCATCAACATCGTATTGATCCAAAAGAATGCTTTTAATCTCTGAGATACCTTTTACCGCATTGTGTAACGGATTAAAATCTTGATACTTATCAATACCAATTCCCAAAAACCAAGAATGTGAAGTAGGATGCCAGTTGGTCAGCTTAGGCATGTGTTATCAATGGTTTAAAATATTACAAACTGCCATTGAAGATAGAAAAAATGATGCTGTTATGCTTAGAAATTGCTTTCTCTAAGTCTTGAACGAATCATAGTGTAAAGAAACAAGCAAGGGTTTTATTGGGACACGAATCAATATGTTACTCCCTTATAGCCTTTATCCCCGGTAATTCTTTCCCTTCTAAAAATTCTAACATAGCACCGCCTCCAGTAGAAACAAAACTTACTTTATCAGCTAGTCCAGCCTTATTTATGGCAGAGACACTGTCACCACCTCCAATAAGTGAATATGCTCCTTTTTCTGTGGCTCCAGCAACCATATTGGCAATAGCATTCGTACCAGTAGCAAAATTGTCAAATTCGAACACACCTAATGGTCCATTCCAAATGATGGTTTTAGCTTTCTCAACAACAGCAGCAAATTGTTTAACACTTTTAGGCCCTATGTCTAGACCTTCCCAGCCATCAGGAATATTACCAGAATCAACAACTTTTCGATTCGCTGAGTTGCTGAAATCATCTGCTATCACATTGTCAGAAGGCAAATGTATATTAACACCTTTTGCAGCTGCCTTCTTTTGCACCTCAAGTGCGAGAGGTATATAATCATCTTCACAAAGTGACCCTCCAATATTTCCTCCTGCAGCTTTTGCAAATGTGTAACTCATCCCTCCTCCAATAATGATATCATCACAGGAGTCTAAGAGTTTCTCTATCAGTTGTATTTTGTCTGATACTTTGGCTCCACCTAAAATCGCAACAAAAGGTTTTTCTGGTCCTTTGACTATTTTCTCGGCATTGGATATTTCCGCTTCCATTAATTTCCCAAATGATTTGCATTCTTTTGGAAAATATTCTGCAACTGTGGTGGTACTTGCATGTGCTCTATGTGCCGTACCAAAAGCATCATTTACATAGATATCAGCAAGATTAGCGAGGCTTTGAGCAAAGGCTTTATCTCCCTTTGCTTCTTCTTTGTGAAAGCGAGTATTCTCTAATAATAACACTTCACCTGGCGGTAGATTATCAGCATGCATTTGTACAGCTTCGCCTACTGTAGATTGCACAAATCCAACTGTCCTCCCCAGAAGCTCTGCAAGTCTTGGCCCAACTTGCCATAGTGTGAATTTTTCCACATTTATGCTTCCATCCGAATTCAGCTTTTTCAAAGGTCTTCCTAAATGAGACATCAAAATTACCGCACCTCCTTTATCCAAGACTTCATTTATTGTTGGTAATGCTTTTCTGATGCGGGTATCGTCTGTAATTATGCCATTCCCATTGAGAGGCACATTGAAGTCCACTCTTATCAAAACTGTCTTATTTTTAAAATTGAGGTCCATATTAATATCTTAAAAAGAGGAGATATAAAAATGACGAGAAAAACCATCTTGGACTCCCTCGTCAAATTCATTAATGACTATAATGATTCTTTAAATTGTTGCTTAAGAAACTTTCGTAACCAGATCTGTAAATCTAGCTGAGAAGCCTGCTTCGTTATCGTACCAACTTACCACTTTCACCATTGTCCCCATAGTATCAGTCAATAGTGAATCAAAAACACTTGAATGTTGATTTCTAACAATATCTGAAGAAACTAAAGGATCAGTGGAATATTGCAGAATTCCCTTCATAGGACCATTAGCTGCAGCTTCAAAAGCAGCGTTAATCTCTTTTTTACTCACTTCCTTATCCAGGATTACATTGAGTTCTATCATTGATCCAGTGATAACAGGAACTCTAACTGCAATCGCAAACATCTTATTTAAAACGTTTGGGTAAACAAGGCCAACAGCATTTGCAGCTCCTGTGCTAGTAGGTATAATGTTATATGCTGCTGCTCTTGCTCTCCTTAGATCAGAGTGCGGTGCATCCTGAATTCTCTGATCAGCCGTATATGCATGTGTAGTTGTTAAACTTCCTTTTACAAATCCAAAACTCTCATCTAATACTTTACAGACAGGAGCAAGGCAATTAGTAGTACAACTAGCATTTGAAATTATTGTATCATTTTCAGTGATTTCATGGTCATTGACTCCTAATACAATAGTCTTCACACCACTTCCTGATGCAGGAGCAGATATCAAAACTTTCTTAGCTCCAGCTTCTTGATGTAAACCTGCTTTCTCTTTGGTTCTAAAAATACCGGTACATTCAAGTACAATATCAATTTCTAATTCTTTCCAAGGTAGCGCTGCAGGGTTTCTTTCTGCAGATGCCCTGATAGCCTTTCCATTTACAATCAAAGTATCATCAGTGCTACTCACTGTACCATTAAATGGACCATGTGCACTATCGAATTTGAGTAGATGTGCAAGTGTCGCATTATCCGTAAGATCATTGATGGCTACAACTTCTACACCCTCTGTATTAAGTAGATTTCTAAAAGTAAGACGTCCGATTCTTCCGAATCCATTGATCGCTATTCTTTTCATAAGCGGTGTGTATATTTATTTGGTTAATTTCAAAATTCTAATGATTTGAACACTGTTCATTTTCATTTATACAGAACAAATTACAGGTAAAAAGCCAATACTACAAAATCTGTGATAATGGCCCCATCATATTTAATTGCATTTCTAATGACTATATGAAAACATTATTTGGATTTGTAATACAATGGCGAATATGGTTGTATGATTCGATCTAAAACTGACAATAATTTTTTTTACTCAAAATGAAGAATTAATGTTATCCTAACATTGATGTGTCCAAAACGCAACAAGTAGAGTTAAAATAGATCAACAATATCTGAATGAGGTATTATAACATTTATTGAATTCTAAGCTAAAAAAGTTACGATTAGGCTTTCAATAACCTCTTTCAAATTGATACAGATGGGTGTATTACGACTTCATTCGAAAGTCTGACCTGATTGCCATCAATCAGCCTATCAAAGACATGATTGGAAACGATGGAAATTTCCTGCTTATACATATGCTATGGTTTACCCTTGATCTGAAAATTTAATATGTAGATTTTTTATATATATAAGAAATTATAATATATATTTGGGTTGTCTATTAACACATTCTAATTTTTAACTAGCAATATTAATCAGTACAGTCATGTCAAAACCAAAAGTCATAAAGGCATATGATGCCATTGACAATGTATTAAAAAAACAACTTCGCCAAGAGTATCCTTATGGATTCGATAAGAGGCTAATCTCATTTACCAATGTAAAAGGTAAGATCATCACTGCCCTACCCTATGAAACAGAGGACAGGCAATATCTCATCAAAATGACAAGTGCAATGGCGGCAGCTATTCACAGTACAGAACTAGAAGCATCATCCATTGTAGATGAGGAAGAAATAGAAGCAGTAGTCATGGACCTTGTAGGCGAAGATGAAGAATTAGAGCTGACCAAAGAAGAAAAAGCTGAAGCTAAAGAAGCCGTTGAAGCATAACTCCTATACATCCGTAGTATTTATTCCAGTCATTCCTATCTTTGAGTCGTGAATGACTGGAATACAATACACAGCACCAATCGAGTAGGTGTATCTAAAAAATCCTCAAACAATCATGACCCACGTTCTGAATACCAAAGGGATATTGATCGAATTATTTTTTCTCCTTCATTTAGGCGACTACAAAATAAAACTCAAGTATTCCCACTCCCAGGAAGTGCATTAGTACATAACAGATTAACACATTCTTTGGAAGTTGCTTCTGTTGGACGTTCATTAGGCACTCTCATTGGCGATCACATTAGCAAGACGGAAGCCCTTACAGATAGCAGTCAATACTTCTATAAGCATGAATTAAGCAATGTAGTATCAGCTGCATGTTTAGCACATGATATTGGGAATCCTTCATTCGGTCATAGTGGAGAAAAGGCTATATCTAATTATTTTATAGAAAATGAATCTCAGCTGAGATCTTTGTTCTCCAAAGCTGAATGGACGGACTTGATCACTTTTGAAGGGAATGCTAATGCCATTCGCTTATTGACTCAGAAACATCAAGGTAAAGCCGATGGAGGATTCAGACTAACTGCTACCACCCTAGCAGCAATTGCTAAATATCCTTGCGAGTCCATCGCTATGAATAAATCACTGAAAAAGGTTCATCGGAAAAAGTATGGCTTCTTTCAAACTGAAAAACAGGTATTTCAAAACATTGCAGAGGCAACTGGACTAATCAAAGAAGAGGACAACCCGCTGATATATAAGAGACATCCTTTTGTGTATTTAGTGGAAGCCGCGGATGATATATGCTACACAATCATGGATCTGGAAGATGCTCAAAAACTCAGCATTATCTCATATGATGAATGCATAGGACGTCTCATCAATCTTATCAATGGTATCACTGATGGAAAGCGTCAAAGCATTGAGCGAGTATCAGGATTCATATCTGATAAGAACGAACAGGTTTCATTTCTCAGAGCTATGGCCATCAATGCGCTGATCAATCAAAGTGTACAAATTTTTAAACACCATCAGGATAAGATTCTCAAAGGAGATTTCAATGAAGGTTTACTAGATGTACTAGGTAAGAATCATTCTGAATGGCCTGAAATTCAGAGTTTTTCGTTTGATAAAATCTATCTCAATAATAAGGTGGTGGAAATAGAGATTGCAGGGTTCAATGTAATGTATGTTTTATTAGAGCATTTCCTTCCTTCTGCCATCGAAATATCTAAATCTGCAAAACACCGAATGATCAAAAAATTAATACCCGATCAATTTTTGCCAAAAGAAAATGAATCTCCTTACGAACGTGTCATGCATATTTTAGACTTCGTATCTGGAATGACGGATTTATATGCCACAGACTTATATCGGAAGATTACGGGTATTGAGATAAGAAGCCTTTGATAAAAGCCCTTTTAATTAATAGATCCTTTAAAAAATTTCAAACCTAAATTTGAAAACTTTCAACTTCTCTTACTTCTCCTATTTTCATATCCTCAAGTAACTCCTCACCTATTCTTACTCTCACTAGTCTCAATGTAGGAAAACCCACGGCTGCAGTCATTTTTCTCACCTGCCTAAATTTACCTTCTCTTATGGTTATACTTGCCCATGATGTGGGTCCATGCCTTTCATCTCTAACTTTCCATCCATTTGGAAAATCTGGAGCTTCATCTAATTTGTGAGCTGAACATTCCAATGTGACATACTTTTTCCCGTCAAAACCTATCTCTACACCCTTCTTAATTTCTTCAATAGACTCCTTCGTAATTATTCCATCCACTTGAACATAATATTCCTTTTCCACTTTCTTACTAAGAATATGATAACTCATTTTACCATCAGACGTGAGTAACAAGAGGCCTTCAGAATTTTCATCTAATCTTCCAATAGGCATAGTATGAGGGGGAAAATCATATAAATCTCCCAACAACTTTTTCTTTCGCTTTTGCTCATAAATGAATTGAGAAAGATATCGAGGAGGTTTGTATAATTTAAAATGACGATGTTCAGACATTTATAGGCTTTGTCTCTTCCTCACATAATGATTTTGAACTATCGCATCTAAATACAAGGTTGTCCTTTTACATTCAAAATGTAATTGCTCAGAAAGACTCGAAAACAATGGAGTACCGCCGCCTAGTAAAACCGGAATTGTAGTAATCACAAGTTCATCGATCATGTCTTCTTTGAGAAAGTTCTGGATCAGTCCACCTCCATCTATGTAAAGTCTGTAATATCCCTTTTGGTGAATATGAGCAAGGATTTCTAGTACTGTTCCTTTTATTAGAAAGGCTTTGCCCTTATACTTTTGAGGGATCTCCTCTAATGTATTACTCACCACAAAAACAGGTTTAGTATAAAACCAATCCATGTCAAAACTACACACAGTCTCAAAAGTCACTCTTCCAAAAACAAATGCATCTATTTCGGAAGTAAAAGCATCATAACCTGAATCAATAGTATTAATCTCAGGAATAGTATCAAGCCATCCTATGCGGCCATCTCTGTCAGCGATATATCCATCCATGCTAGTAGCAATAAATACTTTGTTGACTGGTTTGTTTTTCTTCATATTATGAGGTATCATACCCTTGGGTAAATTGACTTGGCAGTTCAATACTTATTTCAATGTCTCTTTCAATTTCCTCAACCAATTTCCACTCATGACTCCTTGAATATCCGTTTTACTATATCCTCTTTTTTGAAGTAACCCTGGAATTTTTTGTAAGTCCGCGATTGTATTTATATCAGAAGGGCATTGTTCTGTACCAAACCCTCCATCGAGGTCGGTACCAATTACCACATGATGAGCATTTCCTGCTATTTGACAAATATGATCCATATGATCTATCATATGCTTAAGAGTAACATCAGTATTAGTCGGATTAGAAATTGCTCTCTTCCAATCTGGCACCATCATCCAAGCGTCCAGAGCCAAACCAATGACAGCATCTCTTTCAATAAGCACTTTTATCATTTCATCTGTGAATTGGCGATTATGATTCACCAATGCTCTACAATTATTATGACTTGCCCATACAGGGCCTTTAAAAATATCCATTGCTTCCCAGAAAGCAGTATCACACAGATGAGTAGCATCTAAAACTATATTCAGCTCATCCATTTTCTCTAGCAATTCTTTTCCTTTGGCACTCAAGGGGGCATCACTATCAGTTCCGTAAGCATAAGTACCAGGGCCATAATGGGCAGGGCCAATTGCCACGAGTCCGTCGTCATGTCTTTGATACAAATGATCAAAAGTGACAATAGAGTCGGCACCTTCAAGTGACAGAACAAAACCTATAGCATCTGAATCTTCATCAAGATGTCGTTGTAAATCAGCAGTATTCTTGATTTGGGCTAGATATCCTTGTCTTTCCATCTCATTATACCAGGCCATCTGAGCAGAAGTCTGGCCCCATGCCTGCTCGGGGCTATTCCATCCACCCAGTGGATGAAGCGGTTTTGCATAGCGAGCTATAAGAGTAGCAATACATAACTTTATCTTTCCTTCTTTCATTGATGGGAAAGAGACAGTATTATTGCCTCTATCGGGGAAGTCTGTTTTCCCTTTTTCTGAAGATCTAATTTCTTCCACCGTCCATCTGAGATCTCGATTCCAATCTATGGCATTCATGCTGAGGTCAAGGTGACCATCAACAATTAATTGTTGTTGTGATTCTCCCATTTAAGCTTTCAAGAGAAACATAGCCTCTATTTCTACTGGAATGTTATCAGGCAGGGTCCCCATGCCTACAGCACTTCGAACTCCTACTCCTTTCTCTTCTCCCCATATCTCTGCAAATAACTCACTACATCCATTGATGACATATGGGTGTCTTTCAAAACCAGGTGCCGCATTGACCATGCCTAAAACCTTAACTACCCTTTCTATTCGATTGAGAGTACCTAAATTATCAAAGAGGGTTGCGAGAATCGCCAATCCTACCTGTTTCGCCGCAGCTTTGCCGGCCTCTATATCCATATCAGTCTCTATCTGTCCAATAATCAGACTCCCATCTTCTTGAACAGTGCCATGCCCAGAAACATACACTTGATTCTGTATTTGCAAAAAAGGCTTGTACACACCTAATGGTTTTGGTGGTGGTGGAAGTGTTAATCCCAGTTCTTCAAATTTTCTATCAGCTGTCATTTATACGAATTGATTTAGAATTAATACACCAACGATTCCAGCCACCGATACTATTGTCTCCATGACGGACCATGTTTTCAGTGTGTCTTTTACAGTCATGTTAAAATACTCTTTGAAGAGCCAGAACCCTGTATCATTTACATGAGAAAACATTAAACTTCCTGCCCCTGTTGCTAATACCATTAGATTTGGATTAGCTCCTGTGAGAACTATCAGTGGCGCTACAATTCCAGCACTTGTCAGTCCAGCCACTGTTGCAGAACCCACGCAGACTCTAATAATTGCAGCAATACCCCAAGCCATAACCAAAGGATTCATTGGCAATTCCTTGAGTAAATCACCTATGTATGCACTTACTTCACTTTGTACAAGAATTTCTTTTAACGCCCCTGCACCAGCTATAATCAGAAGTATCATAGCTATTCCTTTCACTGCCTCTAGTAATATTTTTGAGATACCTTCCATTCTCATTTTCTGTCGAATTCCAAGCGTATAAATCGCCACAATTATTGTAATAACCATAGCAATGATTGGATCTCCAATAAAATTTACGACTTGTGTGACCGAAGTGTCAGCATCTAAAAACAACTTAACCACTGCAGCTCCTGCCAAAAGAATAACTGGTAACAGAGCAGTAAATATGCTAATACTCAAACTAGGCATCTCCTCTTCCGAAAATCGCTTTGTATTAAATAAAGTTGGAAGTGGTTTCGGATTATACTTTTTTAAGGTTCTTGCAAAAATTGGCCCTCCCAATATGATAGCTGGAATAGCAACTATAAGTCCATAAATAAGAGTTAATCCCATATCCGCTTCATAGCTCTCTACTAATGCACTTGGAGCAGGATGTGGTGGAAGATACCCGTGTGTGACACTTAATGCAGCTAACATAGGCAAACCAATGTATAACAATGGCAATCTTGTGGTCGCTGCTACTGTAAAAACAAGAGGCAAAAGTATTACGAACCCAACGGAGTAGAACATGGGAATTCCTACAATGAATCCTGTTAAGACTAGTGCCCATTGTATATATTTATTGGGGAAAGCGGCTATCAAGCTGTCAGAAATACGTTGTGCTGCCCCACTATCTGCAACCAGTTTCCCTAACATTGCGCCTAAACCTAGAATAATAACAAGAAATCCTAATGTGTTACCAATTCCAGTTTTCACAGCCCCACTTATAGAGTCTAATGGCATCCCTAAGGCCAATCCAAGTCCGATAGAAACTATAATGAAAGAAATGAAAGTGTCTAGTTTGTAATAACCGATAAGAAAAACAAGGAGTGCTATTCCAGCGAGAACTATAAATATGGACATACAGGTTGATCTGTTTTGTGGCTTAAAAAGGTAAGGTACAAATAGAATACTAATGTCTAAAATAATCGGAGAATCTCCTATTAGCTGGTTCCAACGAAAAGTTGTATTTTAGAAAGTATCATATATAAATAGAAACTGAAATGACGTTTAGAGAATTAGCTCTCTCATTTCCAAATTCGATTGAACAAGCCCACTTTAACAAAACTTCCTTTCGGGTAAATAAAAAAATATTCGCTACACTTAATAAAAATGAATCAGAAGTAGTACTTAAGTTATCACTTATCGATCAAGATGTTTTCAACAAAATGAGTAGCGGAATCTTTAGTCCAGTGGCCAATAAATGGGGACGCCATGGATGGACAGTAGTAGAGCTGAAAAATGTAGATATGGACATGCTTAAAGATGGTTTGAAATGTGCCTATGATGAAGTCCTTAAAGCAAAATAGATTCTATTGAAAATTCTCATTTATTCTAAAAGAGACACTTCAATTATTTGAGCTGGAGTGGTAGACTGTGTATGTCTAGGTTCTATATCCGCAGATACACTTATATATAACTTCTTTCCATCTTTACTAAAAGCCAGCCCTATCGGTCGATTGAGTCTAGCGGTACGAGCATCACCTCTTGGGATACCTCTTAACCCAGATCCTACAAAATTTTCCACAGATCCATCAAGATTCACCTTGTAGATAATGTCAGTACTCATACCTGCTACATATAGAGCACCTTCAAAAAAAGAAATATATCCAACCCACATTAGATAATCAAGGACATAAGATTCAGGTTTAAACGTAGGAATCTGAGCTAAGACTGATACTTCTCCTTCTTTTGTTACTTTAGTTATTATCCCGTTCTTATGGTTATGACTGATATAAATGTTGCCGTTATAATCACCAGTAATTCCTCTTGGACTTTCTGGAATTCTAGCAATAATTTCCACCTCTCCATTTTGATCAATTTTCAATAAATGATCAATATTTTGAGTGACTACAAATAAATTGTCCTCGTTATCTAAATACAATCCATCAGGACTAGTCAAAAATCTATTTCCTGTTCCGATTCGGGTGGTGGAGTTGTTTTCAATTTTCAATATTTCTTCTTTGAATAAAAGTGAGTGATAAAGATTTCCTTTTGAATCAATTGCACTTCCTGTCATTAAAGGAAGGTTCGTTATATATTCTGAAACGGCTCCTGTTTCGCCAATTTGATAGACGGGATAAACTTCTTCTTCCACACCACTTAAATGGTCAACAATATTATAATGTCCCATATAAAGACTGTCATCATTGTCAATGACCAAACTACCTGCACCACCATCAAATTGAATGGTATAATTAGATACCAAATTATTTTGAGTTAGAGTAAACACTCTATTGTCCACTGTTAGGAAATTACTTGATAGAATTTCATCTTTAGATACGGTTAAGACAGAAACTATATAGCCTGTTCCTTCTTTAATTGGGTCTCCATCGGTATCTGTGGTACTACTTAATAGAGTGATGCCTCTTACTGGAAAAACCTCGTCAGGTGATTCTCCCGCATAGCTCCGCACATCCAAATTGCTCACAAAGTCTACATTCAGATTGTTTGTACTAGTCGCTTTGGAAACAACAATTCTATATTCTTGAATATTGGATTGATCTGACTGCTCTTCAAAAATAACCTCGATATCAGATCCATCACCTGCATTTCCATTATCGCTCACTTCAATGTTTGATACAGATGGCAAAGAAGGTCCCAAGGGCTCTTCTGAACAAGCATTACAAAAAATTAAATAAAATGTAATCAGAGAAAATCAAGTAACCCAGGTTTGGTGTTGTAGTATGGTCATTTTGGTAAATTCACTCTAAGTAAAAGAATAACGCAATGAAAACGCTATTAGCTTTTTGATAGCTGCTAGTTCTGAGATCAATTTATTATAAAATGAATTATCTCTTAACTTTTTGCACCTATTTTTAGTTTCTATGCTATAAGTACTCCACCCAAAACCTTCCAATTTTTTAAATGCAAATTTTCAGCTTTTAAGATTCACATATTAATTCCTTACTCGGTATAAGTAAACATAAATGGCCACTGAAAATCAGTAGCCATTCACAAAACCACATTTTATTAACTTCTATTTCTTCGTATGCTTAATATCCCCAATGTGCTGAGATGCTGCAAATGATGCTGTCATATCAGATAACATATCACTGGCTGAAGAAGGTGCATTAGGAAGCATTATCAGGTTGCTATTTACATTTTCTCCCATAGATTGTAGCGTATCATAATGCTGGGTGACTACAATAAGAGCAGATGCTTCTTGCGAATTAATACCCACCTTATTGAGAACTTCCACAGACTCTTCAAGTCCTCTTGCTATCTCTCTTCTTTGATCTGCAATCCCTTGCCCTTGTAGTCTTTTGCTTTCAGCTTCAGCCTTTGCCTTTGCTACTATTCTGATTCTTTCTGCTTCCCCTTCATATTCAGCGGCTACTTTTTCTCTTTCGGATGCATTAATTCGATTCATGGCATGTTTTACAGCTTGATCAGGATCTATATCTGTAACCAATGCCTTCACAATACCATAACCATAAGTATTCATAGCTTCTTGAAGCTCTGACTTTATGGCCTTTGCAATATCATCTTTTTTCACAAATACATCATCAAGCTTCATCTTTGGCACCTCGGCTCTTACTACATCAAAAATGTAAGATGTAATTTGATCATGAGGTAAATCCAACTCATAAAATGCGTCATAAATGGCATTTCTTAAGACATGAAATTGTACAGATACTTTTAACCCAACAAATACATCATCTAGCGTTTTTGTCTCTACTGGTACATCTAACTGTTGAATTTTAAGAGATAATCGACCAGATACTTTATCAACTATTGGAATCTTAAATTGCAGACCAGAATTTCTTACCGAATGGAACTTACCTAACCTTTCTATTATGGCAGCTGTCTGTTGCTTCACAATGAAAATACCGGAAGCGATAATAATTAATACAATTATAATAATCGGTAAAAATGAAAGTAGTGATGGAGGCATTATTATTTATTTTTGTTTGAAGTCTGAAGGCCGTTATAAAGACTTCTGTTAAGAAAAAGATTTTGACCAATAAGATTTGACTCAAAATACAGTTTCTTAAGCTACACAATCAATTTCTTATGAGAAACATTTTTCTATTTTTGATTTGCGCTTTGACCTCGCTAGGACTAAATGCTCAGATTTTTGATTATGCAGATGACAATCCAATAGAACTTGGGAAAGTAAGTTGGTTAAGAAATTATGACGAAGCTTTAACAAAAGCCGAAAAAGAAGACAAACCTATCTTTATTTTGTTTCAAGAAGTTCCAGGTTGTGGAAATTGTACAAAATATGGTCAAGAGATCATGTCTCA
>Ga0055584_100000569_pt1 | contig 35087 bp, 22 predicted proteins | sample OSDHelmetaG_FD_58716 | JGI IMG/M metagenome (GOLD analysis project Ga0055584, IMG submission 58716) | Pelagic marine sediment microbial communities from the LTER site Helgoland, North Sea, for post-phytoplankton bloom and carbon turnover... | ecosystem: Environmental > Aquatic > Marine >...
GACGACGACGACGACGGAGACCCCGACGTCACCGACTGCAACGACCTGGACGCCACCGTGTTCAACGGCGCGGCCGAGGAGTGCGACGCCATCGACCAGGACTGCGATGGCTCGATCACCGACGGCCAAGACGACACCGACGGCGACGGCGAGCCCGACTGCACCGACCTGGACGACGACAACGACGGAGACCCCGACGTCACCGACTGCCAGCCCCAGAACCCGGCCATCTTCACCGGGGCCGTCGAAGTCTGCGACGCCATCGACGACGACTGCGACGGGGACCTCGTGGGCTCGTTCCTGAACACCGACGGCGACACCCACCCCGACTGCGCCGACCCCGACGACGACAACGACGGCAGCCTCGACGTCGACGACTGCGACCCCCTGGACGCGACGGTCTACCCCGGTGCCCCCGAGTCCTGCGACGCCATCGACAGCGACTGCGATGGAGACCTCGTGGACGGCGAACTGGACACCGACGGCGACGCCGAGCCCGACTGCACCGACCTCGACGACGACGGCGACGGAGACCCCGACGCCACCGACTGCGCGCCCCTGGACGACACGATCTTCGCGGGCCAGGTCGAGTCGTGCGACGGCATCGACAGCGACTGCGATGGAGACCTCGTCGACGTGTTCGCCGACTTCGACCTCGACGGGGACCCCGACTGCAACGACCTCGACGACGACAACGACGGCGACCCCGACGTCACCGACTGCGACGACTTCGAGGTGCTGACCTACAACGGCGCCGCCGAGCGCTGCGACCTCGTCGACAGCGACTGCGATGGCGACCTCGTCGACGGCTTCCCGAACGCCGACGGGGACCTGGAGCCCGACTGCGAGGACCTCGACGACGACAACGACGGCTTCCTCGACACAGCGGACTGCGGCCCCCTCGACGCCGCCATCTACCCCGGCGCCCCCGAGGGCTGCGACCTCGTCGACAGCGACTGCGACGGCGACCTCGTCGACGGCGAGCCCGACCAGGACGGCGACGGCATCCCCGACTGCGTCGACCAGGACACCGACGGCGACGGCGAAGACGACGCCACGGACTGCGGCCCCACCGACCCCACCATCTACCCCGGCGCCCCCGAGGCCTGCGACGCCATCGACAGCAACTGCGACGGCGACCTCGTCGACGGCTTCGCCAACTTCGACGGCGACTCCGAGCCCGACTGCATCGACGACGACGACGACAACGACCTGTCCCCCGACGCCGTCGACTGCGCGGACCTGGACCCGTCGATCTTCCCGGGCGCCCCCGAGTCCTGCGACGCCATCGACAGCGACTGCGACGCCGACTTCGTCGACGGCTTCGCCAACTTCGACGGCGACGCCGAGCCCGACTGCATCGACACCGACGACGACAACGACGGCAGCCTCGACGTCGACGACTGCGACGACGCCAACGCGAGCATCTACCCCAACGCCATCGAGTCCTGCGACGCCGTCGACAGCGACTGCGATGGCGATCTCGTCGACGGGTTCTCGGACCTCGACTCCGACAACGAGCCCGACTGCACCGACCTGGACGACGACGGCGACGGCGACAACGACGCCACCGACTGCAACGACACCGACGCGTCCATCTTCAACGGCGCCCCCGAGGCCTGCGACAACATCGACAGCGACTGCGACGGCGAGCTGGTCGATGGCTTCAGCAACATCGACGGCGACTCGCTGCCCGATTGCATCGACACCGACGACGACGGCGACGGCGTGCCCGACGCCATCGACTGTTCGCCCACCAACGGCAACATCTACCAGGGCGCCCCCGAGCTCTGCGACGCTCTGGACAGCGACTGCGACGGCGACCTCGTGGACGGCTACGCCGACACCGACACCGACGGCGACCCCGACTGCACCGACGCCGACGACGACGGCGACGGCGTGCTCGACGCCCTAGACTGCGCCCCCCTCGACGATCAGATCTTCCCCGGCCAGGTCGAGACCTGCGACACGGTCGACGAGAACTGCTCGGGCACCCCCGACGACGGCAGCCCGTTCGTCATGTGCCCCGACACCGGGGACGTCTCGGCCGTGGCCTGCAACAGCGGCAACTGCGAGATCACGAACTGCGACCCCGGCTTCTACAACGTGTCCGGGGGGTACAACGACGGCTGCGAGTGCGGCGACGACGCCCAGTTTGGGGACAGCGCCGCCAACGCCGTGTCCGTCGGCCCCATCGACGCGACCGACGTGGTGCTGAGGACCGGCAAGCTGCCCGCGCCGGGGCTGGAAGACTGGTTCCTGGTCACCTTCCCTGCCGCCAGCCGGCCGGGCGCGGGCGCCCCGACCATCGCGTTCACCACGAACCCCGGGGGCGCCTACCTCATGGAGTTCTTCACCGACGCCGTGGGCAGCACGTACACCAACAGCCAGGTCGGCGGCGGCACCTACACGTCGTTCTCGTTCGAAGACACGTACGTCGACGCGGGCGCCGGTGCCTGGTCCGCCAACACCGACCCGTGGCCGGCGACGCTCTACGTGAAGGTCACGCGCAGCACCGGGGGGCAGACCTGCGCCGACTACTCCATCCAGGTGAGTCGCTGATCGCGAGCTCGCGCCGGAGTCGCCGGATCGGCGGCCCGGCCGGCAGACTCAGGGGCCGACGGCGGCCTTGAGCGCGGTGATGACGATGTCCGGGGTGATGACCTCGGGCAGCGGGATGGCCGCGGCCGTCGGGTCCTTCGGCAGCACCAGGTAGAACGGCACGCCGGCCTTGCCGTAGCGCTGCAGCCACGCCGTGATGGTCTCGTCCTTGCGCGTCCAGTCCGCCTTGAGCGGGTAGACGCCGAGCTCGCGCATCTTCGACCGGACCTTGTCCTGCTTGAGGATGGTCTTCTCGTTCACCTTGCAGGTCAGGCACCAGTCGGCGGTGAAGTCGATGAAGACGGCTTCCCCCGACAGATCGGCGACGTTCTTCTCGCTGAACGCCTGCCACGGGATCTCCTCGGCCCAGGCGGCTTCGGCGAAGAGGTCGTCCTGCACGCCGGCGGTCGGGGCGCCGGTCTCGGCGAACTGCAGGTCGATGAACTGCGTGGCCGCGCCCGCCGCGAGCAGGAGCCCCAGGCCGAACATCGCAAGCTGGCGCTTGCCCGACTCCATGGGGCCGCCGAACTGGCCGAACACCCAGGCGCCCAGGGCGACGACGGTCAGGAACATCATGAAGCCGGTCATGCCGCCGCCGAGGCTGCCGATGCCCACCTGCTTGCCGAGCACGTAGACCAGCCAGACCGTGGTCGCGATGAGGCTGAAGCCCATGAGCTGCTTGAAGTGGTCCATCCACGCGCCGGGCTTCGGCAGGAAGCGGAAGAGTGTCGGCACGAGGGCGATGACGAGGAACGGGAACGCCAGGCCCAGGCCGGCGACCGCGAAGAAGAGCAGCACGCCCGCCGTCGGCAGGGACAGCGCGAAGCCCATGCCCGTGCCCAGGAAGGGGGCGGAGCAGGGCGTGGCCAGCAGGGTCGCGAACACCCCGGTGAGGAAGTAGCCGGCGACCCCTTCCTTCTGTGATGCCTGCGCGGCCTGGTTGGCACCCAGGGCCGGCACCTCGAACACGCCGAACAGCGACAGGCCGAACGTGAAGACGATGGTGGCGAGCACGGCGACGTAGGTGGGCGACTGGAACTGGAAGCCCCAGCCCACGGACTGGCCGAACATGGACTTGAGCAGCACGACGGCGAGGCCGAGGGCCGCGAAGCTGGCGACGATGCCGGCGGTGTAGGCCCAGCCGGCGGTGCGGCGCTCGGCGTCGCTGATGTCGCCCTGCTGGATGAGGGAGTACAGCTTCATCGTCAGCACCGGCAGCACGCACGGCATGACGTTGAGCAGGACGCCACCCAGGAACGCCAGCAACAGCATCCACGCGGCGCTGCGCTCGGGAGCATCGATGGCGGCGCGCGCGGACTCCGACGCCGGGCCGGCGCTGGCCGCGCCCTCGGCGGCGGTGTCGACGGCCGCCGAGGCATCCCCGGCCCCGTCGGGCGTGCCGAACAGCGGGGAGTTGGTGGCCTGGGCGGCGGCTCCGGCCTTCGCCCACGGAATGGGGATGGTGACCTCGGTGCGGACCCACTCGTCGCCAAGCTTCACCTGGAAGAGGCCGCCCACGAACTCGCCGGTGGGCAGTTCGTCGACTTCGAACGCCTCCAGATCCAGCGTCGCGATGATGGAGCCGTCGGGCTGGTCGGCGAGCTTGGACTCGAACAGCATCCCGTTCAGTTCGACGATGGGGGTGAACACCGGCCAGTCGCCGGCGCCCTTGGCCGTCTTCGCGACCAGGGGCCGGTCGCCCGTGGACACCAGCCGGATGGCGGCCTGAAACGCGTCCTCGCCGCGCACCGCGGTCGTCGACAGCGCGCTCTCGATGCCCAGGTCGGCAATCGCCGCCGGCGGCGTCGGGTGGCGTGCGGCGTAGTGGGCGAACAGCGGGGCTTCGGGCGACGCCTCGCTGGGGCCCACGGGCAGGGTGCGGCTCAGCTTCGCCTCGCCCTGGATGCACATGACCTCGCACACGAGCCACTTCGCGTCGGCACCGATCGCCCACTCGCCCGTCGCGTCGGCGGGCACCGTCAGCTCCGTGAACAGCAGCACCGGGCCGTCGTAGCCGTAGCTCAGGATGCCTTCCTGGTCGAACTTCTCGGGCAGCGGGAACTCGAACGGGGGCGCGGTCACGCCGTCGGGCAGGGTCCAGGTCACCTCGGGCCGCTTGCCGACCTCGCCGGGGCTCTTCCAGTAGGTGTGCCAGTTGGTCTTGGGCGTCAGGTGCAGGCCGACCCGCAGCGTCTCGCCGGGGGTCGCCGCGGTCCGGTCCACCAGCAGCCGGGCCCGGACCGGGTGCTCCTCGTCGTCCATGTCCATCGGCTGGACGTCGGCCGTCTTGGGCAGGCCATCGAACAAGACTGTGGGGGCCTTGCCGTTGAGGTCGGGCGACTCGAACGAGGTTCCGCCGGCCCAGGCGGTGCCGACGAGAGCGCGGCTGGCGCCCTTGGGCGGAGCGACCGTGACGGTGGTGACCACTTCCTTCTTGACCGGGAAGAGGCAGAAGTTCTCGGGCTTGTTGCAGCCCTGCCAGGCGATCTTGAGCGTGACGGCGTGGTCGCCGGTCTTGACCGACTTGCCCACCTGGACCGGCAGCGTCACGTCGAACGCCGACTCGTAGATTTCGCGCACCGACTCGCTGACGGGGTCGTGCTTTGTCTCCCCCTTCGGGAAGACGCCGTCGCCCACCGTCACGCCGTCGGGCGCCGACACCACCGTCACCGAGGACATGTCCCGGTACAGGAAGTGCTGCGCGAACACGTCGTAGCGCACGGTGATCTGCGCCTGGCCGCCCGGCGACACGGACGCGACGGGCGCGACCTGGGCCGCAAAGGGGGTGTCGTTGTCGACGGCGAGGGCCACTGCGGGGAGCAGCAGCGACAGGGCGAGGGCCAATCGGGTCATTGAGGCTCGTCTCCACAAGGACGGCGTTGTTGCAGACGCGCGCGTGAGCATGGTGCACGGATCTACACCAAAGTCGGCTCGCCCGGGTGCTCCCGCTGGGCTGCCCGATTGAACAAGCGGCGGGGCCGCCCTGTTCCCCCGAGCCGCGGCGGGGTGCACTACCCTGGCCGCCGGAGGCCCCATGGAACTCGACTACAAGCAGAGCGCGTGCATCCTGTGCAGCATCAATTGCGGGGTGAAGCTGGGCCTGAGCGAAGGCCGGATCGAGTCCGTCAAGGGCGACCCCGACCACCCCGCCAGCAAGGGCTACATCTGCGAGAAGGCGACGCAGTTGAACCGGTACCAGAACGGCGCCGACCGCCTCGACTCGCCGCTGCGGCGACGCCCCGACGGCTCGTTTGAGGCCATCTCCTGGGACACCGCGATCGCCGAGGTCGCGGCGGGCCTGGCCGCCATCCGCGACGAGCACGGGGGCGAAGCGATCTTCCACTACGGCGGCGGAGCCCAGGGCAACCACCTGGTCGGCGCCTACGGGCGCGCCACCCGGGCCACCCTGGGGGCCCGGTACACGTCCAACGCCCTGGCCCAGGAGAAGACCGGCGAGTTCTGGGTCGACGGCCAGCTGTTCGGCAAGGCGCGCTGCCACACGGCGCCCGACTTCGAGCACGCCCAGGTCGCCCTGTTCGTCGGCAAGAACCCGTTTCAGAGCCACGGCTTCCACCGCGCGCGCCAGGTCCTGCGGGCCATCAGCAAGGACCCGGCGCGCACCTTGATCGTCATCGACCCCCGCAAGACGGAGACGGCCGCGCTGGCCGACATCCACCTGCAGGTCCGGCCCGGCGGCGACGCCTGGCTGCTGGGCGCCCTGGTCGCGACGCTGCTCCAGGAGGATCTCGTCGATTCCGGCTTCATCGCCGAGCGCACCGCGGGCTTCGACGAGTTGACGGCCGAGCTGGGCGCGGTGCCCGTCGCCGAGTGGGCGGCCAAGGCCGGCGTCGCCGAAGACGATGTCAGGCGAGTGGCCCGCTTCATCGCGGCCGGCGAGAGCGTGTCGGTGCTCGAGGACCTGGGCGTCCAGCAGGCCCATCACAGCACGCTGAACTCCTGGCTCGAGAAGCTGCTGTACCTCCTGACCGGCAACTTCGGCGTCCGCGGCGGCATGAACCTGCACAGCCGCTTTGCGAGCCTGGGCGGCGGCAAGGGCGCCGCCCGGGGAGCGACGCCGGCAGGCAACCGCATCGTCGCCGGGCTCGTCGCCTGCAACGACATCCCCGACGAGATCCTGGGCGATCACGACGGCCGGTTCCGCGGGATGATCGTCGAGTCGGCCAACCCCGCTCACAGCCTCGCCGACAGCCCGCGCATGCGTGAGGCCCTCGACGCCCTGGAGTTCCTGGTCGTCATCGACGTTGCCATGACCGAGACGGCGCGGCACGCCCACTACGTCCTGCCGGCGAGCTCCCAGTTCGAGAAGTGGGAGATGACCTTCTTCAACCTGGAGTTCCCTCACAACGTCGTGCACCTGCGGCCGCCGGTGCTGCCGGCGCGGCCGGGCACGCTGCCCGAGGCAGAGATCCACGCCCGCCTCGTGGACGCCTTGGGGGGCCTCGATGGCCTGCCGGTGGACGAGCTGACGACCGCGGCAAAGGCCGGGCGCGACGCCTACGCCATGACGTTCATGATGGCCGCCGCCGGCAACCCCGACGTCATGCGCCGGGCACCAGCCTTGCTGTACGCGACGATGGGGGCCTGCCTGCCCGAAGGCGCCGAAGCCACCGCCGTCGTGTGGGCCCTGGCCCAGACCTGCGCCATGAGCTTCCCCGCGAGCCTCGCCCGGGCCGGCTTCGAGGGCGACAACCCCCTGGCCGTCGCCAACGCCCTGTTCCAGGCGATGCTGGACTCGCCGGCGGGCCTCGTCTTCACCGTCGACGAGTACGACGAGTCCTTCGGTCGCATCGAGACCCCCGACGGCCGGGCCCGGCTGGTGGTCCCCGAGCTGGTGGACGAGCTGCGGTCGTTGTTCGACACCGCGCCCACCACCGACGACGCCTACCCCTTCGTGCTCGCTGCGGGGGAGCGGCGGTCGTCTACGGCCAACACGCTGTACCGGGATCCCGAGTGGCGCCGGGGCCGAGACCGCGACGCCCGCCTCCGCGTGGCCCCCGCCGACGCCGAGCGGCTGGGCCTGGTCGACGGGGGCTCGGCCCGGGTGACCACCAAGCGAGGTTCGGCCGTCGCCACCGTGGAGCTGTCGGACACCCTGCAGCCCGGTCACTGCAGCCTCCCCAACGGGGTTGGCTTGTCGTACCGCGGCGAGGCCACCGACGGCGTCGCGCCCAACGAGCTGACGGCCAGCGAAGACAAGGACTGGCTGGCCGGCACGCCGTGGCACAAGCACGTCCGAGCCCGCATCGAAGCCGTCTGAGAGCGGGCGCGACCGGCTGCCCGATCGGTGGACACCGCGCCCGACGTGCGACACGCTGCCGGCCCCCGCAAGACCGCCATCGCAAGGCCCAACATGCGCGTCGGCATCGTCATCCCCGCCCTCAACGAAGAGGAGTCCCTGCCCCTCGTCCTGGCCGCCATCCCGGCGAGCCTCGACGCGCGCGTGGTCGTGGTGGACAACGGCAGCACGGACCGCACCGCCGAGCGCGCGTCCGCCGCCGGCGCCACGGTGGTGGCCGAATCGACCCGTGGCTACGGCAGCGCGTGCCAGGCCGGCATCGCGTGGCTCGCGGCCCACGACCCGCCCGAGGTGCTGGTGATCCTGGACGCCGACCATGCCGACGACCCGGGCCGGCTGCCGGGCTTCGTCTCGCTCATCGAGCAGGGTTGGGACTTCGTCCTGTCGTCCCGGACCCAGGGCGGAGCGGATCCGGGCGCGCTGTCGCCGATGCAGATCTGGGGCAACCGGCTGCAGGTGGCGTGGCTCAACGCGCGATTCGGGCTGGGGCTCACCGACATGGGCCCCATGCGCGCCATCCGATTCGACCGCCTGGTGGCGCTGGGGATGGTGGACCCCACCTGGGGCTGGAACGTGGAGATGGCCGCCCGGGCCGCCCGCGACGGCCTGCGCATCGTCGAAGTGCCCGTTACCTACCGCAACCGGGCCGGGGGCGAGAGCAAGATCTCCGGGTCGGTGCGGGGCGCGAGCCGAGCCGGCGCGAAGATCCTGTGGGCCCTGTGGCGGTACGCGCGCTAGGGAGCGGGCAGTTCCGCCCCCTGCCCTTTGTCGCGCCGCGCCGCTGACCCGCCCCCCGCCGAGCGGTACGCTCCCGCCGTCCCCTGGACCGAGGAGCCCATGCCGCGCGGAATCCCTGACGACGTCAAGACCATCCACCTCATGGCCATCTGCGGCACCGGCATGGGCGCGTTCGCCGGGTTGTTGCAGGAGGCGGGCTACGAAGTCGCCGGGAGCGACGCCGGCGTCTACCCGCCGATGTCGACCCAGCTGGAGACCTGGGGCATTCGGCTCATGGACGGCTTCAAGCCGGCCAACCTGGACTGGAACCCCGACCTCGTCGTCGTGGGCAACGCCATCCGCAAGACCATCGACGAGAACGAGGCGCTGCTGGAGCGCGACCTGCCGTACGCCAGCTTCCCCGAGACGCTGGGCGAGCTGTTCCTGAGCAAGCGGCACCCCGTCGTCGTCGCGGGCACCCACGGCAAGACCACCACCGGTTCGCTGCTCGCCTGGGCCCTGCACGCCCTGGGCACCGACAACGGGTTCCTGGTCGGCGGCGTGCTGGAGAACTTCGGCAAGAACTTCCGCGTCGGGGCCGAAGGCGCGCCCTTTGTGGTCGAAGGCGACGAGTACGACACGGCCTGGTTCGACAAGGTGCCCAAGTTCGTCCACTACCGGCCGAAGTCGGCGATCATCACGTCGGTCGAGTTCGACCACGCCGACATCTACCGGGACCTGGAGCACGTCCGCGAGGCGTTCCGCGCGTTCGTCGCGCTCATCCCCGAAGACGGCTTGCTGCTGGCCTGCGCCGACGGCCCCGAGGTCCCGCCCATCGCGGGGCAGTGCGCGGGCAAGACCCTGCTGTACTCGACCCGCGACCACCCCGACGCCACCTGGACGGGCGAGGTGCTGGGCGCCGACCCCGAGGGCATGGACTTCGCCGTGAACTGCGCCGGCGACCGCTTCGGCGTCTTCCGCTGCGCCCTGGTCGGCGAGCACAACCTCGCCAACCTCGTCGCCGTCGTCGGGCTGCTCGCCGAGCATGGCCACGCCGCCGACGACATCGCCGCCGCGCTGGCCGGCTACGTCGGGGTGCAGCGCCGGCAGACCGTGTTCGGCGAGCCCCGCGGCATCACGCTCATCGACGACTTCGCGCACCACCCCACGGCGGTGGCGGCGACGATCGAGGCGACGAAGCTGCGGTTCGGCGACCGCCCGGTGCGGGTGGTGTTCGAGCCCCGGACCAACACGACCCGCCGCGCCATCTTTCAGGAGCAATACGGCACCGCGTTCGACGCCGCCGACCAGCTCCTGCTCGCCCCGGTGCACCTGCCCGAGAAGGCCCCCGAAGGCGACCGGTTCGACGTGCAGCGCCTGGCCGACGACGCCACCGCCCACGGGACTCCGGCCCAGGTGATGGACGGCGTGGACTCGATCATCGACCGGCTCGTGGCCGACGCGCAGCCCGGCGACGTGGTGCTCATCCTCAGCAACGGCGGGTTCGGCGGCATCTACGCCCGACTGCCCGAGGCGCTGGAAACCGCGTGATCCTGGGCCTGCCCGACCCGGCCCGGCTGAAGCGGGGCCTCGACGTCGCCGCGACGCTGCCGGCGCGGGCCCTGGCGACGGCGAAGGCCCGCGGCTCCATGTCCATCCGCACCGAAGAGGTGTGGCTGACCACGGCGGCCGGCTACCGGGTCCGGGCGATGGTGGTCGAGCCCGACGACCGCGAGGTGCGGCCGGCGCTGGTGCTCGTGCCCGGCCGCGGCAAGGACTCCGACACGTTCGTGCTCGGCCCCTACGTCGTGCATGCGGACGAGCTCGCCGCCCGAGGCTGGCGGACGGTGTGTTTCGACCCGGTGGGCCGCGGCAGGAGCTGGGGCCACGACGACTTCTGCGGCAGCGAGGGGCAGGACTCCTTGCGGGCCACGCTCGACTTCACCCGGCGCAAGCGCACCGTGGCGCCCGAGCGCATCGGGGTCCTGAGCTTCTCCATGGGGCTCGCGCTCGCGGCCCGGACCCTCGCCCAGCACGGCGAGCGCCAGGGGGTTCGCTTCCTGGTGGACTGGGAGGGCCCCGCCGACCGCGCGGCCATGCTGCGCACCGGCGCGCTGCCGCCGGCGGCCCGCACCGCACTGGCCGCCGACCCCGAAGGGTTCTGGGCCCGCCGCGAACCCATCGCCTGGATCGACCAGCTCCCCTGCCCCTACGTCCGGGTCCAGGGTCGCAAGGACCACGCCATGGGGCCCCGCGGCATCGACGGCGCGCTGCGCCTCGTCACCGCAGCCCAGCGAGGCACCCGGGCGGGGTTGAACACCCACCCCCTGGGCGCGCCCGTCGACGAATCGACGACCGGCTGGGCGCCGGATTCTGCGGGCGGCTTGCACAAGGTGCTGCTCGCCCATCTGACGACCCTGTTTGCGGACGGGGGCCCCGTGGGGCAGAAAGGGTCTCTGTGACCGAGCCCGCCCTCAAGATTGCCGGCCTCACCCGCTCGTACGGCGGCAAGGTCGTGGTCGACAACCTGGACCTGCAGGTCGAAGTCGGCGACGTCTACGGATTCTTGGGACCCAACGGCGCGGGCAAGACGACCACCATGCGCATGATCCTGGGCCTCATCGGCCGGGACGCGGGCACCGTCAAGCTGTTCGGCCTGGACGACCCCATCGCCAGCCGGGCGCGGCTCGGCGGCATCGTCGAAGGCCCGAAGTTCTACCCCTACCTGTCGGGTCGAGAGAACCTGCGCGTGTTCGCCGCCTACTCCGGCGGAGTGCCCGAGTCCCGCATCGACGAGCTGCTGGAGCGGGTGCGCTTGCGCGATCGCGCCGGCGACGCCGTGCGGACCTACAGCCTCGGCATGCGGCAGCGGCTGGGCATCGCGCAAGCGCTGCTGGCTCGGCCGTCGCTGCTGCTGCTGGACGAGCCCACCAACGGCCTCGACCCCCACGGGCAGAAGGAGGTCCGCGACCTCATCGGCGAGCTGCGGGAAGCCGAGGACCTCACGGTGTTCATCTCCAGCCACCTGCTGTTCGAGATCGAAGCGCTGTGCACCCGGGTGGGCATCATCGACAACGGCCGCAAGATCGCTGAGGGCACCACCGAAGAGCTGCTGGAGGAGGGTGAGTCGTTGGAAGACTGCTTCCTGCGCCTGACCGCCACCGGGGGGCAGATCCGATGACGCCGAACGTGGGCCTGATCGGGCTGTGCGGCGCTGAGTGGCGCAAGATCCGCGGTCGCGGCCTGGTCTGGGCGGTGTTGATCTTCGGCGGCCTGCACGGCCTGCTGGCGGTCGCGCTGCTCAAGGGCCTGCAGATCCTCAACGACAAGCAGCTCCCTGAGCCCGTCGACCTCTACTCGTGGCTCGAGCCGGTGGCGACGGCGTTGGGCTTCGCGGCGTTCCCGGTCAACGGGTTCGTGTTGCTCCTGCTGGCGTCCATCGTCTGGGCCGAAGACCACAGCCTCGGAACGCTGGCGATGATCTTCGTCCGGCCCGTGCAGCGCTGGAAGGTCTTCGTCAGCAAGGTGCTCGTCATCGTGGCGGTCACCGCCCTGTCCCTGCTGTGCGCGGTCCTCGTCGCGGCGCTGCTCGGGATGGTGCTGTTCGGGTTCTCGGGCGAGCTCGCCCAGGCCCCGCCGATCCCGTTCTACTCGTGGATGGGCGCGTTCGAAGGCACCGGGGCCCGGCTGGGGCGCATTGCGCTGGGTGTGTTGTACGCCGTCGTCGTGCTGGCGCCCCCGCTGTGCGTGGCGGCGTTCGTGGCCAACGTGTCGCGCTCGCCGGTGCTGACCCTGTTTGGGACGATCATCATCCTGCTCGTCGACTTCTTCGTGTGGGCCGGCGGGTCGGCGTGGGCCGGCCTGAAGCTGTCCGGCGGCGAGACCGCGGGCAAGGTCGTCGAGTGGACGATCTGGGGCAGCCGCCGCTTCTTCGAGGCGTACACGCTCCCCGAAGCCGCCGCCGACGCGAGCTGGCAGCCGCTGCTGGCGACGGTCGGCTACTGCGGCCTGTTCCTGGGGCTCGGGCTGCTGCTCATGAGCCGCCGGGACATCACCTGACGACGGAGCCGACCCGGGGCCCCGCGACCGCGTAGCGGCCTGGCTCCAGCACCGCGAAGCTGCCCAGGGGCCCCGCCGGGACCGGCTCGCCCACCGCGGTCCAGGCGCCCTCGACCAGCTCGTACACCCTCAGTTGGCGGGGACCCGCGGCCAGCAGCCGGCGCCCGTCCCAGGCGATCTGCTCGACGGCGTACTGGTCTTGCCGCTCCTCGAGCAGCGTCGTCGTCCAGGTCCCGTCGGCGCCGCGGCGCGCGATGGTCGGGCGGAAGCGGCCGAACTTGCCGTAGTTCTTGTGCCAGCCGTCGCCGAAGAGCACCTCGTCGCGACCGTCGCCGTCCAGATCCGCCGCCGCGACGGCGCGCACGCCCCGGACCGTGGGGATGGCCTCGGACTTCCCGCCCACGATGGCCCTGAGATCGCCGTCGGTGTCGGCGTCGGCGCCGTACAGCCGGCCGATGGCGACGTCGGGGGTGCCGTCGCCGTCGAAGTCGCCCACGGCGCGGGCCATGCCCATCCGCAACCGGTGGGCGGGCAGCGGGGCCGGCAGGGCCTTGGCGTCGGACGGCGCGAAGCCTCCGTCGACCACGAACCGCGACGAGAACGACGCGATGTAGACGCCCTTCGGTCCCGGCAGCAGGGCGGTGGCCTGGTTGCGCTCCCCGCGGCTGGCGAACCGCGGGCTGACCCGGGCCTGCCCGCCGAACTCGTCGATGACGACGACGGTCAGTGGGGCGTCGGGGAAGCCACGGCCCATGCCGAACGCCGCCCAGACCTCCTGGCGCCCTTCGCCGGCGTCGACGGCCGTCCAGGCCTGCAGCAGGCCCGGGCCCACGTACCGGTGGGCTTGGAGCGGCTGGCCCTGGCTCTTCGGCCACGGTCCCCAGCGCACCTCGGCGCCCGAGGACTGGAACAGCTCCGCGCTGCCATCGCCGTCCAGATCCGCGGCCAGCACCCGATCGATGGTGGCCAGCGGCTTCGCGCCCTCGAGGGACAGCGGCGCGGCGTGAGGGGTGCCGACGGGGGGTGCCGGCCGGGGGGTCGGCTTGACGTCGTCGGCCGTCACGCCGGACAGGCCCGTGCGGACGGGCTCCGTGGTGGGCTCGGGGGCGGGGGCGGGCGTCCCGCAGCCGGCGACCAGGGTCGCGAGCAGCAAAGCGGGCGCGATGGGCACCTTGCTGGGGCGGCCGGGCTCGTCGCGCACGTACGCGGGGAGCCCGAGGCCCGAGACGCGGCGCCGCAAGGCGTCGTGCAGGGCGAGCCCGCGCTCGGTGGGCACCTCGAAGTGCGCCGCGCCCGCGACCCGGTCCAGCTGGTGGAGGTAGTAGGGCTTCACCCCGGCGTCGAGCAGGCCATTCATCAGCGCCTCCAGCACGTCTTCGTCGTCGTTGATGCCGGCGAGCAGCACCGACTGGTTCAGGACCGGGATCCCCTGCCCCATCAGGGCGCGGCAGGCGTCCAGGGCTTCGGACGCGAGCTCCCGGGGGTGGTTGAAGTGGGTCACCACCCAGAGTTGAACGCGCCGTCGGGAGAGCGTGTCGAGCAGCTCAGCGGTGACCCGGCTGGGCAGCACGACCGGCAGCCTCGAGTGGATTCGGACGCGGCGCACGTGGCCGATGGCGTCGAGTCGATCGAGCAGACGGCCCAGGGCGACGTCGGACAGGCTCAGCGGGTCCCCGCCGGACAGGATCACCTCGGTGAGAGTCGGGTCCGCGGCGATGGCGTCGACCGCGGCGTCGGTCCCCCGCGCGTCGCTGTAGGGAAAAGCGCGGCGGAAACAGTAGCGGCAGTTCACGGCGCAGGCGCCGGTGACCACGACGAGGGCCTGGCCGGGGTGCTTCACGACCAGGCCCGGGGCCCGCAAGTGCTCCTGGTCGCCGACGGGATCGGCGCCGAACCCGTCGACCGGCACGAGCTCCGCGGCGGCGGGGAGGATCTGGGCGAGGATGGGATCGTTGGGGTCGGTGGGATCGGCCAGGGACAGGTAGTGGCGGGTCACCCGCAGCTCGAAGTCGGCGGCCGCCGCGACGATGGGGGCCGGGTCCAGCCCGAGCTCACAAGCGAGCTGGGCGGGGTCTCGCCGTGCGTCGGCGAGGTCGCGCTGCCAGGACGGGGTCGCCATGGGGTGCCCTTGTGGACGGGGGGGCGCGCCGGCAGGCTGCGGGCATGCGCCTGAAACTGCTCGCCCTCGTTTGCATGATCCCCGGGACCGCCGCCGCTGCGGACTGGCTGGTCGACCCCTCGGGGGGCGGCGACTTTATCACCATCGGCGGAGCCCTCAGCGCGGCGTCCACGGGCGACACCGTGCTCGTCCTGCCGGGCACCTACGTCGAAACGCTGGAGTTCTTCGGCGAGGACGTCGTGCTCGAAGCGGCCGGCAGCCCCGCCGACACGTTCCTGGTGGCCGACGTCGGCGGCGAGCCGGCCTTGCGCATCGACTCGGGCGAAGGCCCCGGGGCGGTCGTGCGCGGTTTCGACATCAGCGGCGGAGACACGGCGACGGGCGAGATCTTCGTGGGCGGCTGCGTGCACGTCGAGGCCAGCTCGCCGACCTTGGAAGACCTGGTGATCCACGGGTGCAGCGCGCACGTGGGGGCCGGGATCTGGCTGCACGAGTCGGGGTCGACGCTGGACGGCGTGGAGTTGCACGACAACACGGCGCTCGTCGACGGAAACGACGCCTTCGGGTACGGCGGCGGCTTGTACGTCAGCGACTCGTCGGTGGTGCTGCTCGGCGTCTCCGCCCACGACAACGCCGGCCAACGGGGTTCGGGCGCGATGCTGGTCGGGTCCGACTCGACCATCGCGGGCAGCTCGTTTTCGGGGAACATCGGCGACCGGGGCGTGGGGCTGGCCCTGCGGGGCGGGGCGCACACGGTCGAGGCCGACGTGACGTCGAACTCCGCGCTGCGCCACAGCGGCGGGCTGTGGATCAGCGAGGACGCGGTGGTCGACCTCAACGGCGGAAGCGTCGCGAGCAACCAGGCCGGCGGCGACGAGGTCGGCACCGGCGGCGGGGCGCGCATCAGCGACTCGGTCGTGACGGCGGTGGGCTGGTCGGTCACCGGGAACACCACGCTGGCGCCCGAGGGCCAGACGGCGACGGGCGGCGGGGTCCGGGTCGACGGAGACGCCGAGTTCACCCTCACCAACGGGAGCGTGGCGACGAACGCCGCGGGGTTTGGCGGCGGGCTGTTCGTGGCCGACGACGCCGTGGCCACGCTGGTCTCCAGCGCGCTGTCGAACAACAGCTCGACGTCGTCGGGCGGCGCGGTCTACGTGTCCGGCGGGCAGTTCGTGGCGAGCACCACGGTGTTCGAGTCCAACGTCGCCGGCGGCGACGGCGGCGCGGTCCGCGGTCAGGCCGCGACCATCGACCTCACCAACAACGTCTTCGCCGACAACAGCAGCAGCAACGGCCACGCCCTGCACCTGTTTCAGGGGAGCACGGGAACCTTCGTGCACAACACCGTCGCCGGCGGCTCCGCCAGCAGCGGCGGCGCGATCCGAGTGACCGGCGACTCCGTGGGCACGGTCCGCAACTCGATCATCGCGTTCCCCACCGACGGCTCGGGCATCTCCGCCGCCGACGGCGCGGACGTGACCATCGCCTGGAACACGGTCCACGTGCCGTCGGGCAACTCCTACGGCGGCGTGCTGACGGACCAGACGGGGACGGCCGGCAACCTGGACACCGACCCCCTGTTCGCCGCCTGGACCGACGACGACGTCGTCAACGACGACCTCACGCTGGGCGCGGGCAGCCCCGCCATGGACGCCGCGGACCCGGCCAGCGCTGCTGACCCCGACGGCTCCCCCGCCGACCAGGGCGCGTTCGGAGGCCCCGGCGCCGCCGACTGGACGCCCGTGGACGCCGACGGCGACGGGATTCCCGCGGGCTTCGGGGACTGCGACGACGACGACGCAACCATCCACCCCGGCGCCGACGAGCAGTGCGACGGCGTCGACAACAACTGCAACGGCCTCATCGACGAGGGCTGCGGGGACGACGACGACGCAGCCGACGACGACGACTCGGCCGACGACGACGACTCCGCCGGCGACGACGACGACGCAGCCGACGACGACGATGCGGTGGCGGTGGACGACGACGACGACGGGCCGCTGACGCCCGATACGACCTCCTGTGGCTGCACCTCGAGCGTGACGGGGGCCGGGGCCTTGGGGTTGTTGCCGCTGTTGTTGCTGGTGCGGCGTCGGCGCTGATCCCGGGGTCTGAGGGGTTCGCAGCGTGGACAGTGCCTGCGGCGCTCATCGCGTCCTTTTCGCGGCCGCCCCGCGGCCGTTGCGATGAGCGCCGCAGGCACCAGGAAACCAGGGGTCAGTCCTCGCCCCCGGAGCACCGTCCCGGCCCCCGTCGAGGTGGACCCTTCGTCCCCTTGGTGCCCCTTCGTGCCCCTGGTGCAGAACCCCTCCAGGTCCACCCGCGCAACGGAGGCTGGACCCGGCTCCCAAGTGGCTTGAGTCCCCCGCACCTTGGTGTACCCTCCGCCCGCAACGCTGAGAAAGGCTGGATCCGATGGGCACTCTGGGCATCAACGAGCTTCGCAAGAACGTCAAGATCCTGATCGACGATCAGCCCTGGCAGATCATCGACTCGGACTTCGTCAAGCCCGGCAAGGGCCAGGCGTTCACCCGCTGCCGCATCCGGAACTACCTGACCGGCAACACCATCGAGCGCACGTTCAAGAACAACGAGAAGATCCAGACGGCCGACGTCGAGGACATCGGGTGCCAGTACCTGTACTCCGACGGCGAAGACTTCCACTTCATGGACAACACGTCGTACGACCAGTTCCGCATGTCGGCCAAGCAGATGGGCTCCACGGGCAACTGGATGCAGGAGAACATGGACTGCCGCGTCCTGTTCTGGAACTCCCGCCCCATGTCCGTCGCGCTGCCCAACACGGTCACGCTCGAGATCACCGAGTGCGAGCCCGGCGCCAAGGGCGACACCGCCCAGGGCGCGACGAAGCCCGCGACCCTGGTCACCGGCGCCATCGTCAACGTCCCGTTGTTCATCAACCAGGGCGACACGATCAAGATCGACACCGACACCGGCAAGTACCTGGAGCGCGCCAAGCTCTGAGCCCCATGCTCGCCGACCTCGACTTCCTTCGAACCCGGGCCGCCGTCGTGGCCCGGGTTCGTTCGTTCTTGTGCGAGCGCGGATCCGTCGAGGTCGAGACCCCGGCCATCGTGCTGTCGCCGGGCGTCGACGCCTGGCTCGACCCCATCGCCGTGCAGCTCACCCCGGCAGCCGGCGCGGAGGCCGTCACCCGCTACCTCGCCACGTCGCCCGAGTACCACATGAAGCGCCTGGTGGCCGCCGGTTCGGGGCCCATCCACCAGCTCGCCAAAGCCTGGCGCGACGGGGAGGCCGGCCGCCAGCACGAGCCCGAGTTCACCCTGCTCGAGTGGTACCGGCCCGACGTCGACGACGCCGGCCTCATGGACGAGACCGAAGACCTCGTGCGCTGCCTCGCTGCCGAGTTCTCCGGCGGGGCGCTGCAGCACCGCGGCACCCCCGTCGACACCACCGCCCCCTTCGAGCGGGTCCCGTTCCACGAGGTCTTCGAGCGTCACACCGGCATGGACGCCGACACCGCCGACGACCGGAGCCTGGGCCGCCTCCTGCGCGCCGGCGGCCACCGCCCGCCCCGCGACTCGGACCGCGAGGCCCTCTTCGATCTCGTCCTCGCGCTGGTCGTGCAACCCCGCCTCGGCAGCGCCGTCCCCACCTTCGTCACCGACTGGCCCGCCGACCGCGCGGCCCTGGCCCGCCTGCGGGAACGGAACGGCCGCACGGTCGCCGGTCGCTTCGAGCTGTACGCCGCTGGCGTCGAACTGTGCAACGGCTACCACGAGCTTCGCGGCGCCGACCTGCAGCGCGCCCGCATCGACGAAGAGAACACCCGCCGGGCGGCAATCGGCAAAGTCGAGCTGCCCGTCGACGAGGCCTTCGTGGCCGCCGTGGACGCGCTGCCGCCCTGCGCCGGCAACGCCTTGGGCTTCGATCGACTGCTGATGCTCCTCTTCGGCCGGGACGACATCGGTGGGGTCCGCGCGTTTCGCCTGGGGTGAGGCCGCGCTAGCGTGCCTGACCCTGGAGGCCCTCCCCTGAGCAGCAAGCGCGATCGCCCTCGGTTCCCGACCACCCCCCTGCGTGTGCTGCATGTGGCGATGGAGTTGGCCCCCTGGGCCCAGGTGGGCGACGTCGGGGGCTGGCTCGACGGCCTGACCCGGGCCCAGCAGGCCGCCGGAGACCGCGTCACCGTCGTGCTTCCCGAGCACGGGATCGGGACCTGGCACCGCGCCCACGTTCAGAAGGTCGTCGGCAGTCAGGCGCAGCTGCGCCTGGGCGACCGGCTCATCGACTTCTCCCTGGCCCGCCTCAAGGTCGACCAGCGCGAACTGATCCTCGTTCGCTCGGAGCTGTTCGAGCGAGGCGGCATCTACGCGAACCCCGACACGATGGAGCTGTACGAGGACACGCTGCTGCGTGCCTCGGTGCTCTGCCACGCCGCCCTGTACTGGGCGCTCAACGCCGGCGGCCGCTGGCAGGTGATCCACGGCCACGACCACCACGGCGCCCTGGCCTGCGCGTTGCTTCGGCGTCGCTTTCAGCCGACGCCGCTGCAGCACGCACGCTCCGTGCTGACCGTCCACGACGCCAGCTTCTGGGGCCTGCACGATCTCGACGAGGTCCCCCTGTCGGGCCTGCCCCCCGGCGAAGCCCAGCCCGGCGGCCCCTTCGCCTGCGCCGGCATGTTCTCCGCCCTGCGCGCCGGACTCGCGCTGGCCGATGGCATCCACCTCGTCGCTCCGGGACAGGCCGAAGAGGTGCTCCGCACCCACGGAGTCGCAGGGCCGATGACCGCGGACTTCCAGCGGCGCCAGGAGGACAGCTTCTCCCTTCCCGGGGGCATCGACCCCACCGTGGACCCGTCGACGGATCCACTGATCGCGTCGGCGTTCTCGGCGAAGGAGCCCGGCGGGCGGGCCGACTGCCGCGACGACCTGCTGGGCCTGACCGGCCTGCCCGACACCGTCGACGGCACCCCCGCGGTGCTCGCGGTCTACTCCGGGCCCCTGCTCCCCGAGAAGGGCCTCGACCTCCTGCTGGACGCCTTGCCCCACTGCCCGGACCACCTCGTGGTGGCCGTTGCCGGCGACGGGGACCCCGACGTCATGCAGGCGTTCGCCGCCGCGGCCAAGGCGCACCCCGAGCGCGTCTGGTTCCGCCACACCAGCGAAGCCGAGACCCTCGCCCAGCTGTTGGCCGGCGGCGATCTGTTCGTGTTGCCCGGCCGCCACGCGCCCGGGGATCTGCGGGTCCTGCACGCGCTGCGCTACGGCGCCCTGCCGGTGACCTCGGAGCAAGGCGGCCCCGCCAGCCTGCTGCCCCCGGGCCATGGGTTCCCCTACCCCGGAGACCCCGAAGACCCCGCGTCGCTGGTCGAGGCACTGACCGCCGCGGTCGCGGCGGTTGCCGACGAAGGCCACGGCCAGCGGGTCTCGGCTGCCCTGCGTCACGGGGTCAGCTGGGCGAGCGTGGCCGCCCGGCTGCGCAAGGACGCCTACCTGCAGTCTTGAGCGCAGCGGCGCGCGCCCCCCTCAGCACCCCGGGCCCACCTTGACCCCATCGGGCCCCTCCCGTAGCTTTGCCGCCTTCCGGGATCCTGGTGTTCCGCGCACGCGCGCGGTTCGGCCGACCACCTCCCCTTGATGTGAGGCGTTGATGACGCGCGGTTTTCTCCTCGGCATCGCCCGAATCGGCCTCCTGGCCGTGCTGCTGCTGACCACCATCGTCAACTGCTGGCAGAACGACCGCACCGAGCAGCGGTTCATCGACCTGCAGGACGAGGTCAAGCAGCTGAACAAGGCCCTCGCTTCGGGGACCTTCTCCTCGGCCGGTTCCGCCAACGGCGGCCCGCCCACCGGGGGGATCCACGGGGAGGCTGAGTCGCCCGCCGTCTTGGCCGCGCTCGCCGACCCGGCGAACATCCTGGACAAGGACCCCGTGCCCTGGCTGCCGCCCAACGCGCAGCTCGGCGACACGCTGTCCATCCACCTCGGGAGCGACCCCAAGGGGTTCAACTTCCTCGCCGAGAATGGCGCCGACGTCACGGAGATCCAGGAGTTCGTGACCCTGCCGTTGATCAAGCGGCACAAAGCGGACACGACCAAGTGGGGCCCCGCCTACGCGTACTCCATGGTCAGCCCCGACGACGGCCAGACCTACATCTTCAAGCTGCGCGAGAACATCTACTGGCACGAGCCCCTCGTGGACTGGGCCAGCGGCGAGTACGAGTGGCTCCGCGGCGACCACCAGGTCACCGCCGACGACGTCGTGTTCATGATGGACATGCTCATGGACCCGCAGGTCACGAAGGCCGCGCCCCTGCGCAGCTACTTCGACGACCTCGAGAGCTACGAAGCGGTCGACAAGTTCACGTTCCAGGTCAAGTTCAAGCGCAAGGTCTTCAGCCAGCGCAGCGTGGCCATCCCCTCGATGTTCCCGGTGCCGAAGTTCCTGTATGCCCACGACGTCGACGGCACGCCGTTCGACGCGGAGATCCTGGGCCAGAAGTTCCAGGACCACTGGTACAACCCCAACGCCCTGGGCTGCGGTCCGTACAAGTTCGTGCGCTTCGAGCCCGGCGTCGCGGTTGAGCTCGCGCGGAACCCGAAGTACCCCCTCGGCGGCAACGCGTTCGAGACCATCGTCTACCGGATCCTGACGGACCAGAACCAGCCTCCGCGCCAGCTGCGCACGAAAGAACTGCACCTGGCCTACCTGCAGCCCGGCCAGTACCGCACCGAGGTGCTCGAAGGCGCCGACGACTCCCCGTTCAAGAACGGCGAGCTGACCGCCGGCGAGTGGTGGGAGCACAGCTGGTTCTACATCGGCTGGAACATGCGGCGGCCGATCTTCCAGGACAAGCGCGTGCGCAAGGCCATGAGCCACGCGTTCAACGGAGACCTGCTCCTGTCCGACGTGTTCATGGACCTGGGCGAGCGGAACTCGGGCCCGATGCCCCGCTTCCTGCCCTGGTACGACCAGTCCATCGACCCCATCCCGTTCGACCTCGACGCCGCCCGCGCGCTGCTCGACGAGGCCGGGTGGGTCGACACGAACGACGACGGCATCCGCGACAAGGAGATCGACGGTCGCCGGGTCGAGTTCGACTACTCCCTGATGATGTACGGCAGCTCCGACGAGTACCGGACGCTGGGCAACATCTTCAAGGAAGACCTCGCCCAGATCGGCGTGAAGATGAACCCGACCCCCGTCGAGTGGTCGAACCTGCTCAAGAAGGTCAACGACCGCGAGTTCGACGCCGTGACGCTGGCCTGGGTCGGCGGCCCCGAAGTCGAGTTCAACCAGATCTGGCACAGCTCCGAGGCCGACAAGCCCAAGAGCAGCAACCACGTCGGGTTCAAGAACGCCGAAGCGGACGCCATCATCGAAGAGATGAACACGGCGTTCGGGTTCGAGGAGCGCAAGGCCCTGGCCCACCGCTTCCACGCCCTGCTCCACGAAGAGCAGCCCTACACCTTCTTCTACACGCGCAAGCGCCCGGCCTTCTGGCAGAAGGATCTGTCGAACGTGAAGTTCGCTCAGACCCGTCCCTACCGGAACCACAAGGCCTGGCACCTCGGCCAGTAGGAATCAGGGAAAGGACCCGGCGGACGCCCCATGTGGACGTACATCCTCAAGCGCATCCTGCTGATGTTCCCGACGTTCTTCGCGGTCAGCTTGATCGTGTTCTTCATCTTGAACTTTGCGCCCGGCAGCCCCGCCGCCGTTGCGCTGAGCTCCGGTGACGGGAACTCGGGTCAAAGCAGCCAGCTGTCGGGCCAGCAACGGGAGAGCTACCGGCTCTTCAAGGAGCAGTTCAACTACGACAAGCCGATCTTGTTCAACACCCGGTTCACGCTGGGTCGGAGCGACGTCGAGCCGACGCTCGTGGACATGCTCGCGTCGGCCGAAGAAGTCAGCTTCGCCCGCCAGATCGAGGCCCAGGAAGACATCGAGAACTGGGGCTCCTACGCGGTTCCCGGGCTGGTCGAGGTCCTCAAGGACCCGGCGGTCGCGACGAACGTGCGCGCCCTTGCCTCGGTGCGCCTCGCGGTCAACTCCCAGCGCTCCCTGATCAACCCCACCCGCCGGCGCCCCAACGCCGAGGAGCGGGCCCTGAACTCCGAGATCGCCACCGAGAACTCCGAGTTCATCAAGTGGACGTTCGGCACCGACGCCGCCCCGGAGCGCGTGTCCGAAGTCGCCACCTTCTGGGATGCCTGGCTGACCAACAACGAAGAGCGCTTCACGTACAACAAGGCCTCGGTGTTCTTCACGGACACCCGCTTCGCGAAGTACTGGAGCAACCTGAGCCGGCTCGACTTCGGCATCAGCCACGTCGACAAGCGGCCGGTCATCGACAAGGTCTGGAAGAAGCTGCGGTACTCGGTGACGCTGAGCCTCAGCTCGGTCCTGCTCGTCTACCTGGTGTCCGTGCCCCTGGGCATCTGGTCCTCGGTGCGGCGCAACACCCTGGCCGACCGCATCGTGACCGTGGCGCTGTTCATGATGTACAGCCTGCCGTCGTTCTTCGTGGGCGTGTTCCTGCTGAACCTCCTGACGCGCGGGACTCCCTGGCAGATCTTCCCGACGTCGGGCTTCGAAGCCCTGAACACCGCCAACATGACGACCCTGGACTACCTCAAGGACGTGATCTGGCACGTGTTCCTGCCGATCTGCACGCTGTCCTACGCAAGCCTCGCGGTGCTCTCCCGCTACGCCCGGACCGGCCTGCTCGACGTCATCCGCGCCGACTACATCCGCACCGCCCGCGCCAAGGGCTTGCCGGAGTTCGTGGTCATCATCAAGCACGCGGCCCGCAACGGCATGATCCCCATCCTGACGCTGCTGGCGACGTTGCTGCCGGCGATGATCGGCGGCTCCGTGGTGGTCGAGGTCGTCTTCGGCATCCCGGGCATGGGCCGGTACATGTTCGAGTCCATCAACGTCCGCGACTACAACGCGGTGATGGCCATCCTGCTCATCTCCTGCAGCCTGACCCTGGTCGGGATGCTGCTGTCGGACATCAGCTACGCGCTGGTCGATCCGCGCATCTCGTTCGACTGAGGGCGCAGTGACCACCGACAACAAAGCGAATGCGGCCCTCGACGAGCTGGAGCGCGAGAGCGGCCAGCACCCGACCGTGGGCAAGCAGATGGCCGACGCCTCGGCCGACGACCTGACCTACGGCGACATCGTCTGGGCTCAGTTCCGCAAGAACACGGTCTCGTACTACTCGCTGTGGTTCCTGGGCTTCCTGTTCTTCCTGGCGATCTTCGCGCCCGTCATCAGCAGCGACCGCCCCTTCATCTACGGCACCGCCGAAGGCACGTCGTTCCCCTGGTTCACGAGCCTGTTCGACCGGAACTTCTACGAGAACCCGGTCGATGTGTTCTTCAACCTGCTGATGGTCGCCGGCCCGCTGTCGCTGTGCGGCTTCCTGCTGCGGATCCGCAACCTGCGCGCCGGCCCCCTGGCGAAGCGGGCGCGCCGCCGGACGATGCGCAAGGAAGGGCTGCTCATCGTCGCGGCCATCGCCGTGTCGTACATGGCCATCCTCGCGATGCCGAGCTCCAGCAAGTACGTCATCTACACGGACATGATGGACAAGGCGGCAGAGGCCGGCGAGACCGTCACCGCCCACTTCCCGCTCAGCCGCTACACGCCGCGCATGACGGGCTTCAAGAGCGTCGACAAGCCGTCGAGCAAGCACATCCTCGGCGTGGACCAGTCCACCCGCGACGTCGCCACCCGCATCCTCTACGGCACCCGGATCTCCCTGACCATCGGCGTCATCGCCGTGTCGATCTACGTGTTCATCGGGATCCTGTTGGGGGCGACCGCGGGCTTCTTCGGCGGCCGCGTCGACATCGCGATCCAACGGGTCATCGAGATCACGATGTCGGTGCCCACGTTCTTCGTGATCTTGACGCTCATGGCCTTTGTGGAACAGAGATCGATCTTCCACATCATGTTGGTCATTGGAGTCGTACGGTGGACGGGCGTTGCCCGCCTGGTGCGCGGTGAGTTCCTGCGCCTGCGCAAGCAGGACTTCGTGACCGCCGCCCGCGCCCTGGGCTACCCCTCTCGCCGCATCATCTTCGAGCACATCCTCCCCAACGCCGTCGGGCCGGTGCTCGTCGCCGCCACCTTCGGCGTCGCCTCGGCCATCCTCGTGGAGTCGACGCTGTCGTTCCTGGGGCTCGGCGACGTGACCGCACCGTCGTGGGGTCAGACCATCCAGGAGGGCTACGCGACCGGCGCGTGGCACCTCATCCTGGCGCCCGGCTTCGCCATCTTCGTGACGGTGTCGGCCCTGAACCTCGTGGGCGAGGGCTTGCGTGATGCCCTCGACCCGAAGCTGAGGCAGTGATGTCGGAGCCCGAAGTCCTGCTCGAGCTGCGCGACCTGCAGACGTACTTCTACACCGACATCGGCGTGGCCCAGTCCGTCGACGGGGTCAGCTACCACCTGCGCCGGGGCGAGACGCTCGGCGTCGTCGGCGAGTCCGGCTGCGGCAAGTCGGTGACGGCGCTGTCGATCATGGGGCTCATCCCCCAGCCGCCGGGGAAGATCGTCGGCGGCAGCATCCTGTTCAAAGGCGAGGACCTGACGAAGGCCAGCCAGGGGCGCATGCGCGAGCTCCGCGGCAAGTCCGTCTCGATGATCTTCCAGGAGCCCATGACCTCGTTGAACCCCGTGTACACGGTGGGCAACCAGATCATCGAGGCGCTGGTGGTGCACGAGCCCGACGTCTCGGCGAAGGACGCCCGCGCCCGCGCCATCGACATGCTCAACAAGGTCGGCATCCCGTCGGCCGAGGAGCGCATCGACCAGTACCCGCACGAGATGTCCGGCGGGATGCTGCAGCGGGTGATGATCGCGATGTCGCTGATCTGCGGCCCCGAGCTGCTCATCGCCGACGAGCCGACCACCGCCCTCGACGTCACGATCCAGGCCCAGATCCTGGAACTGATGAACGGGCTGCAGCGTGAGCTGGGGATGTCGGTGCTGCTGATCACCCACGACCTGGGCGTCGTGGCCGAGACGGCCGACCAGGTTGTGGTCATGTACGGCGGCCGCGTCGCCGAGCACACCGACGTGCATCGCTTGTTCGAACGGCCGGCCCACCCGTACACGGTGGCCCTGTTCCGTTCCTTGCCGGACCTCAGCGAGGGCCGGGATCGCCTGCCGACGATCCCGGGCATGGTACCCTCGGCCTACGAGTTCCCCACTGGTTGTCGCTTCCGGGACCGCTGTGCGTATGCCAACGATCGATGCGCAGAGCAGCCCCCGCTGGTGGAGATTGAACCCGGTCATCGGGTGGCGTGCCACCACAGCGAACGTCTGCGGAACGACCTGCAGCATCGGCCGACGGGGTAGGTAGGGGATGAGCTCCAAGCTGGTGTCCGACGGGCAACCGCTGCGCCCCCTCCTCCAGGTGCGCGGCCTCAAGAAGTACTTCCCGATCCACAAGGGTCTGTTCGGCAAGCACGTCGCGGACGTGAAGGCCGTCGACGGCGTGGACCTGGACATCTACCCGCGCGAGACGCTCGGCGTCGTCGGGGAGTCGGGCTGCGGCAAGACGACCGTCGGCCGCACGATCTTGCGCCTCATCGAGCCGACCGCGGGCAGCGCCCACTTCGACGGCCAGGACGTCTTCGCGCTCGAGAAGCCTGCGCTGCGCGCCATGCGCCGGCACATGCAGATCATCTTCCAGGACCCCTACAGCTCCTTGAACCCGCGCATGACGGTGGGCTCGATCATCGGCGACGCCCTGGAGCTGCACGGCATCGCCCGCGGCGACGAGCGGTTCGAGCGAGCCAAGGAGCTGCTGGTCCGGGTCGGGCTGCAAGCCAGCTACATCAACCGCTACCCCCACGAGTTCTCGGGCGGCCAGCGGCAGCGCATCGGCATCGCCCGCGCGGTGGCCTTGAACCCCCGGTTCATCGTCTGCGACGAGTCGGTCTCGGCGTTGGATGTCTCGGTTCAGGCCCAGATCCTGAACCTGCTGATGGATCTGCAGGAGGAGTACCAGCTCTCCTACATGTTCATCGCCCACGACCTGTCGGTCGTCCGGCACATTGCTCGCCGCGTCGCAGTGATGTACCTGGGCCGGGTCGTCGAGCTGTCGCCGACCACCGACCTGTTCGAAGCGCCGCTGCACCCCTACACGCAGGCGCTGCTGTCGGCGATCCCCCAGCCGGACCCGTCGCGCCGCAAGCAGCGGGTGATCCTCCAGGGCGACGTCCCCAACCCCATCAACCCGCCCCCGGGCTGCCACTTCCACACCCGGTGCCCGCTCGCGTTCGACCGCTGCAGCGTCGAGGCGCCGGTCACGCAGGAAGCCCGCGACGGACACTTCGTTGCCTGCCACTTGTACGAAGGGGCGGCCTATCCGGCCGAGCCCGTGCTCATTGGCGAGGCCCGCCCGAACCCGCCCCCGCGGGCCGCGGCGGCGAGCGTCGGTTCGGCCGACGACACCGCCGACGGCTGGGACGAGACGACCGAGGCCGCCGCCGTGACCGGGGACGACCTCGCGATGTTTGAGGAGGGCACCGACGAGGACCGGCCCGTGGGCATCCCCGAAGTGCTGCGCGAGCGGCCGGGCATGCAGCTGGGGCCGTTCGGCGAGGTCATCGACCCCGACGACAGCTTCGTCAGCACGGCCGAGATCCCCGCCTTGAAGTCGATGCGGCGCTCCACCGCCGATGTGCTGTCGCCGGTCACCAAGCCCATCGAGGCGCCCCGGCAGGAGTCCTTTGGAGACTCCGACGGTGGCTCGGTCACGCCGCTGCTCTCCGAGTTCATGAAGGAGTCGGGCGAAACGGACGCTGAGCCCGCGCCCGCCCCCCGCGCCCCGACTCCGCCGGCCCCTGCTGCGCCGGCCGCGGTCGCACCGGCCCCCGCTGCGTCCGAGGGCAACGAAGTCGTGTCCGACGACGAAGGCGGGCTGGTGCTCGCCCCCGCCGACGCGTCGCTGTCGCTGGACGAGGACGCCGACGACCCCGACGAAGAGGCGACGGAGATGTTCCCGCCGCGCGATCGCGGCGTCCCCATGGACGAAGCCGCGACGATCCTGGCGAGCGCCATCAAGAAGCGCGTGCAGGGTCCCCAGAAGGGGCTCGCGGGCGGCACCGACCCGGCCTCGGCGACTCCCCTGCCCCCGACGTTGTCGGCGGTGACGGATCCGGCCACGCCGGTTCCCACGGGCCCTGGCGTCGATCAAGACGGCCTGGCGACGGTGCAGGTGGACTCCATCCGCCGCGGCCCGAAGCTCGAGTTCGACTCGCCCAGCTCGGTCGACGACCCTCGCTTCGCGGACACCGGCGCCCTGCCGCCGATCCACGACGAAGAGGGCATCCCCGACGACCTCTCCCTGCACGCGGCCGACGGGTTCGTCCCCCTCGCCCCCGACGGCGAGGACAGCTGAGCCGCTCGACGCTCGGGCTCACCCTGGCGCTGGCGTCGCTCGCCGGCGTTGCTCATGCCGCGCCTCCGACCGACACGCCGCCCCCGAGGTGTGCCTGGCAAGACCTGAAGCTGGTGCCCCGTCAGGTGGCCCCCGCCGCGGGCGCGGAGCTGCACCGGCCCTGGTTCGACTTCCGCGCCGTCGAAGGCTCGTTCTACGCCCTGGAAGCCTGTGGCCAGAAGGTCGGACTCATCTTCCGCGGCCTGGGCACCGTGGAGGTGCGCACGCCCGGCCCCGAGCGCAGTCACACGCTGCATCAGGAGTTCAGCAACCTGCCGGGCACCCTCGACCTGGAGCAGGCGCTGTTCGTCGGCAGCGACGGCGCCGTCGAGGAGTTGCTGTCCGGGCTGCCTGACGGGGGCGAAGCCACCGGCCCGTTTGTCGACGGCCCGATCCCGCCGGCGGTCTACGCCGTGGTTCAGCGGCGACTCGGCGCGTTCGACCCCATGAAGACCAGCGGCGGCACGGCCCGACCGGCCGGCGAGATTCTCTGGGCCCCCGAACCGGAGCTGGGGGGGGTGTGGGCGGATCTGGAGTTGCTGGGGCTACAGCAGCGGCGCACGGGCGAGAACCTCGAGATCCGCTCGGCGTGGTTGAACTACGAGTGGACCGAGCGCGGGGGCTTCGGCGGCGCCGAGCGGGGCTCCTGGGGCCGGCGGTCGGTGGGCTCCACGGTGGGTCGAGACTTCGGCGCTCTGCCGTCCGAAGCCGCGGTCGGCGACGACGGCTCGGCCTTCGGGCTCGATCAGCCGCCCCGGCCGTGGAACCTGAAGCAGGCCGACGTCTCCGTCTTCGTGAAGCCGACCTACACGTCGGACCGGAACCTCGACGGGATGGAAGGCAGCGCGACCCTGCATTGGGTGGCTCGAGAACCTCAGAGCCGGTGGCTGCTGCTGCGCCTGGCCGAGGGCCAGTCCCAGGTGTTCGGGGACCCCTGGGTGCCCGTGAACGCCCTGGGTGCGACGGCGGCGTTTGGCGACGACGAGATGGCGGTCGTGCCCATGGCGCGCGTCGGCAACTCGCTGTGGATCCAGCTGCCGCGGGACCCCGAACCCGGCGACTCCGTGCGCACCCTGGTCCGCTGGACCGGCGACGTGCTGGAGCCCGCGGCCCTCGGCTCCATCCGGCCGCTCGCGGGGTGGACCTGGTACCCGCAGCCCCCCGCCGGCGATCGCCACGGCCTCGAGATCCGGCTCGCCGCGCCGAAGTACTGGAAGGCGGCGGCGACCGGGCGGCTGCTGGAGGTGTCCGACGACGGCAAGTACGCCACGCGCCTGTTTCGCGAGATCCGGCCGGTGCTGCGCGGCTCGCTGTACCTCCTGGACTCCCGGCTCGAGGTGCTGAGCCCGCCGAGCGAGGGGCTGCCCGTCCTGCGCATCCACCGGGGCAGCGACACGGTGAAGCTCAACGCCGAGGTGGGCGCCCAGATCTACGAGCACCTCACGAATCTGACGGCCCTGCTGGGCCCGTTCCCCTACCGGGAGCTGGAGATCATCGAGGTCGGCGGGGCGTCGCGGATCTCGGCGGGGATCATCCCCGTGGCGCGGTTCGACAGCCCGCCGAACCAGGTCCAGACCAGCCAGGTCAGCGGGACCACCAACCTCCTGGGCGCCCTCACCCGCCAGTGGCTCGAAGCGGACCTGGGTGCGTTCTCGCACCACGACGGGTGGGCCGTCGACGGACTGGCGGCCCTGGCTGAGTGCTTCGCGCTGATCGACGCGGCAAACCCGGCGCGCTGCAACGGGCACATGACGGGGCGTCGGCGGCAGTGGCGCGACACGCTCTCGCGACAGGGCCAGCGCTGGCTGGCGGGGCCGTTGTGGGCCGCCGGGGCGTCGGGTTGGTGGTTCGAAAACAACTCGCTGCGGGCGCCGCTGGTCATGCAGGCCTTGCGGCTGCAGATCGGCGACGAGGCCACCCGCACCCTGCTGGGGCGGCTCATGACGTCGTACGGCGGCCAGTCCCTGCGCACCGAGTCGCTGGTGCTGCAAGCCCAGTCCATCGCCGCCCAGGACCTGCGCACGTTCTTCTACGGATGGGTCTACGCGACGCCCCACGACCCGGTGGCGGAGCTCGCCTGGGAGGCCGTGCAGTCCGACGAGTCGACCTGGGCCCTCGTGGTGCGCGGCCGCCTCGACGCCGGCCGCGATGCGGACCCCCTGCCCATGGCGAGCCCCCTGCTCGTCCGCTACGACGTGGACGGCAAGACCTACTTCCAGCGGCTCTCGCTGTCCCACGAGGAGCGGGGCTTCACCATCAACGGGCTGCCCGGCGAGCCGGCCAAGGTCGTCGCCGACCCCCTCAAGCAGTTCCCCGGCCGGGTCTCGCTCAGCCCCTGAGCCCGGCGCTCGAGGTCAGCTCCCGGGTCCAGCCCCCGCGTCGAGTCCCCGGGTCCAGGTCCCGCGTCGAGTCCCCGCCCCCGTCCCCGAAGGCCGACCCCAGAACGACGACGGGGCCGCCGAAGCGACCCCGTCGATGGGTGCCTGCGAACCGCAGTCTCAGCAGCCGCCGAGCCCGAAGCAGGGCGTGACCTGACCCGTGGGCCAGTCGATGGTCGCGACGTAGTAGTCGTCGTCCTCGCCGCTGAGCAGGAAGTTGAAGGTCTGGGTCAGGGCACCGTTGACGTAGATGTTGACCGTCACGTCGTTGGCGGCCTGGTAGACGGAGCCGGGGTAGTCGTGCACGAAGACCGTGTACTGGCCGTTGTACTGGGGGCCGGTCGCGGGCTGCACGATGTTGATGTTCTCGGGGCCGGTGCCCGAAATGTCGTCCAGGTCGAGGCTCGGGTTGTCCGTGGTCGTGCCGGGCACACCCCAGTCCAGGTTCCCGAAGGTGCCCTGGCAGTTGGCGTAGTAGCAGTCGTTGTCCGTGCGCGGCGAGCCGTTGTTGACGTTGAGGACGTGCAGGTCCATGTCGTCGCCGGAGTTCAGCCAGAAGAGCTCAACGCGGAAGTTCTCGTTGGGGATGGCGCTGACCGTCTGGTTGCACTGGTCGGTCTGGCCGTTGGCGTTGGTCACCGTCAGGGTTGCGATGTAGTCGCCGGCGAGGTCCAGGGTGCTCGACGCGGTGGCCGCGTTCGTCGGGTTGAGCGTGGCCGAAGAGCCCGGCGGGGGCTGGTAGGCCCAGCTGTACTGGAGGCCCAGGCCGTCGGCGTCGTAGGACGCGGTGCCGTCGAAGGTGACCGTCTGGAACGGAGCCGAGTCGTAGTCGAGCCCGCACACCGCGACGGGGCCCTTGCCCACCGGCTGGTTGTCGCCGATGCCGAACAGCGGGATCCCGTAGGGGTCCTCGTCGGGGTCGTTGCTGGCCACCCACAGCGTGGTGCTGTGGTCGCCGGCGGTCTGGGGCGTGAAGGTCACGTGCGTGTAGCGCGGCTCGTTGTCCGAGAAGTCGGCGTTGGCCGCGGTGCCCGGGACGAGCGCGAAGTGGGTGTCGTCGTCGAGCCAGATGTCGCCGCTCAGCAGCGTGCCGGGGCCGGCGTTGCCCACCAGGATGTCCTGCTCGTCGGAGCTGTTGCCCGCGAGCACGTTGGGGAACGTGACTTCGGTGGGCTTGCTGTAGATGTCGGGCTGGGGCTCGCCGTCGCCGGCGCCGCGGATCGGGATGTACAGGCCCTCACCCGCGCCCTCGGCGCAGTCCCAGTTGAGCTCGTGCTTGACCACCAGCTGCAGGCCTTCGGCCAGCGGCGTGCCGAACAGCGGGGTGAAGCGAAGCTCGCCCACGACGGTCGCGCCGTTGGGGATGCTGCCCTCGCCCGGCGGGATGGTGGTGGAGATCTCCAGGTCGGCTTCGACCCGGGTCTCGGACGCGAGGTCGCCGTTCTCGTCCCAGGTCACCACCGCCAGATACACGTCGCAGACGTCCAGGTTCGCGGTGCCGGGGTTGGCCATCTCGATCTCGATGGACGACAGGGTGCCGGTCGCGACGTCGCCGAACTGCAGGACGGAGAGTTCAAACTCCTCCTCGTTGAACCCGGCTTCCTCGGACCAGTGAATGTCGAACTTCGCCCGCAGAGCCTGCAGCGAGGTCTCCTGACAGGCCGTGCCGAACACGGTCAGGGCCACAAGGGCAAGGGCGGGACGCGTCCAGCGGTGCATCATCGTCGTCTCCATCGTCACTCCACGCCGGCCTCTAGGGCCGAAGCGCGCGTATTTTGAGGGTAGAGGGGCCCTCCGTCCAGCGAGAAAGCGCCGGGCGCCGCCGATGGAAACAAAGACCAGCCATCACGCCGGCCCTACGCGCCGCTCCGCTGTCCAAGGTGCCGCGCTCCGGCGCCGCTCGTCCGGGCGCCACAGCGCCCGCCCCATCAGACAGAAGGTGCCGGGACGCGCCCCCCAACGGGCGTCGATCTACCGACTCGGCCGACTACCGCTGAGCCAGCGGTCGAGCATCGACCACCAGGCGGCGGCCGGGCCGCTCGTCGATCTGCAGGAGGCCGGCGGTTCGCTGGAGCTGCCGCCAGGGAACGGCGTCGTCGGCTCGCAAGTGCACGGTGCCCACGCGTCCCCCCATGAGGTCATCCACTGCGGGCGTCAACGCGACGCCATCCAACCCCGGGCCCGCGGCCACAAAGGCGCACCCGGCATCCAGCGAGCGGTCGGGCGTCCAGTTCCCCGACCCGCCGCCGATGCGCCGCAGCCGCCAACCGTCCTCGGCCACCGTGACCTCCACGGACACGCGCCCCCCGGCATTCTCCGAAGCGTGGAGGCTGCCGTTGGCCCAGACCACCGCCACGAGGGCCGGCAACAGCAGCCAGCCAAGACCAGGCGTGCGGGGCGACGGGCGGGGGCGGCGGGGGATGCGGGCCGTGGATCGTCGCGCCATGGGGTCTCCGGGGGAGCGAGGAGGGGCGGACCGGAGCGCGTGGCGGCCGAAGGGTCCCGTGCTCACGAACAAGCCCGGTTCCCCATGCCACGCGCCCCGACCCGCAACCTCGTTTCACGAGTCTGCATACACACTCGTATGACGTCAATCGCATTTCATACATACCGGTTTCATACAATCTGAGATACGCTGGCCGCGCTGGAATGGAGACCCCCATGCGACGGAATCGATTGGGCGCCCTGCTGAAGGGGCGGCGCAAAGAGCGGAAGCAGACCCTGTCGGACGTCGGGGCCGCCCTGGGGCTCGCCAACGGCAACTTCATCGGCATGGTCGAGCGCGGCGAGCGCATGCCCAGCGACGAGCGCCTGCTCGAGCTGGCCGAGATCCTGGAGCTCGACGGCCGGGAGCTCATGGCGTTGAAGTACGCGGCCACGCGCGCCGAGGCGACGGAGATCCTCCTGGCGCCGCCCGAGCCCGCGCTCCCGCGCATGCGCAAGCTCCTGTTGGGCACGTGCGACAACCTCGCCCCCATGAGGGCGGAGTTCGAGCGAGGAGAGCGGACGGCGCTGGAGCGGGTGGTCTGGCGTGCCCTGCTCGAATACGTGGTGCTCCCGGCCTTCGACTCGGATCGCTACGCGCCCCGGCGCCTCAAGGACCGGATCAACAAGGAGCGAAAGAAGAACGGCGTGGAGGGCCTCGACCCCTGGCGCTTCGAGGAAGAGGCCGAGTCGTTCGTCCCGTGGGCCATGGGCCAGTTCAAGGGGTGGCGGTTCGACCTGCCGACCCTCGTGCTGCACATCCGCCACAGCGACTCGGCGAAGGACGTCTCCTCGATCCCGTTGATGGACCGAGAGCTGCGGGCTCGCATGCTGGAGTCGGCGATGCCCGACCCCGAGGCGCGCACGCCGACGCTGGGCGATCTGCTGCGCAAGGAGGGACTCACCGACGCCGACGTGGACGAGATCCTCGACCTGGTCGAGTTCAAGAAGCTCCGCGCCGCCCGCGCAGGCTGAGGGCGCCGCGGGGGAAAAGGTCCACCCCGTCCGTGAATGTCCGCGCCACGGCCCCCGTCCCAGAGACATGCTCGCAACTGCGGCGAGCCCAGGACCGGGAGGACCCATGCCCAAGCTGACCGACGCCCTTGCCCCTTTGCTGCTGCTGACCGCCACGACGGTGTTGCCCGGCTGCATCCTGTTCATCCCCGGCGGCGAGCCGGTGGATCGCAACTCCGCGCCCCGCATCGTGGCCGCCGGCACCGGCTGGTCCTGCGGCTGGGACGAGGGCGCCAACGACTACGCGTTCGAGTTCGCCGCCCAGGTCGTGGACAGCGACGGCGCCGACGACGTGTTCGACGTGGTGGTCGAGGTGTTCCCGTCCGGCTCCGGCAGTGCCCTGGAGGCCTTCGGGCTGCTGGAGGAAGGACCGGGTTCCTGGGGCGGCCGCGTGCTGGAGTCCGAGTCGGCCCTGCGCTGCGGCGACGCCTACGACGTCCGATTCGAGGCCACGGACACCGACGGGGCCGGCGACGTCCTGATGATCTCGCCGTCGCCCCCGCTCATCGACGCGACCGAGACCGGCTGGGCCTGCGACTACTACCCCGACCGGGGCGACTACGCATTCGAGTTCGTGACCGCCGTCGACGACGCCGACGGCCCCCTCGACGTGCGCGAAGTCCTGGTCACCGTGTTCCTGGCCGACCGAGACATCGTCCTGGACTCCTTCTTCCTCAACTACGAGGCCAACGGCATCTGGGGCGGAATCGTCGACGAGTCCGACAGCGACATGCTCTGCGGCGACCCCCTCGACGTGCAGTTTGAGGCCTGGGACTCGGCCGGCCTCAGCGACGTCCTGTTCCTGCCGTACTTCTAGTGGTTATGCGCAGGGAATCCGGTGAGTTGATTGGGATGGCCTGCGCGTCGATGGCAAGGCGGGACGAGCGGAGCGGGGTTGTTCCCCCGCGGCCGACGACCAACGCAGCCAGCGGCGGGCAGGGC